>JABNAD010000039.1_pt1 | contig 135493 bp, 147 predicted proteins | sample 7240381 | NCBI WGS metagenome assembly JABNAD01 (sample SAMN11332834, study PRJNA596920) | anaerobic digester metagenome | biome: digested sludge; isolation source: digested sewage sludge-derived enrichment culture grown on H2/CO2 | place: Germany: Goettingen | reverse complement strand
TAGTGATTATGTTATCAAATAAAAATTAGTGAGTTATAAATCGACAAAGTTAGGTGATAAAGTAGAGATTTTTTTTAACAATAAAAGATTAGTGGATCTTGATGATGATGATGAGGACGATAAAATTCTCATTAACAATAATCAGATAACGATTGAGGATTATTCATCCATAGAATCAGGGATAGTACATATCTATCTAAGAAAACCCGGTGGTGTCAGTTCGAATAATGCTTATATTTTGATAGAGTCTCATTCTAGCAGCATTCCTACTCCCAAAATTGACACATTCGTCAGTACTAGATACCTATTAGATTCAGATCCTATTGCTTCGTCTAGAATTATTGTAATAGGAACAGGAATATCAGAAGACTACACTAAATTTTTTGTAAATAATAACTTTGTTGATAAAAGTGATTTAATTTTTAATTCTGGCTCCAGTCCCGTAAATATCATTAATTTACAGAAATATCTCGTTACAGAGGGATCGATACCAACTATTACCCCATGTGTTATTCCTATTACTATTGTAAATCCTCCTGGCATAACGACTCCGGGGGGTGGAAGTTCGAGTTATGAATTCTATGTTCTCCCAAAAAAAACCGGTTTTCCAGAAATCTGGGGTATTTCGCTAAAACAAACATCTGTGACTAATCTTGGTTTGAATGAAGATCTGATTATCTATGGAGCAGGATTTGTTCCTCCTATTCATGTGATGTGGGGAGATGAACTCATTAACTCTTATTCCATTATTAATTCCAATGAAATTCATATTCCAAAAGAGTGGTTTAATGACCATTTGAATGAAGAAAAGACTGTGGAGATATCAGTTCGTAATGGTGGGTCATCAGGTTCGATTGAAAAGTCTAGCGGTTCATTGTACCCGGCTTATCAAATTATTGCTAGCCTTTATCCTATTGAACATATTTTTATCCGATTTGTTGATCTTGGTTACATACCATTTAATGTGATCCTCGACAGTGATGATAATCCTAGATCTATTACATTACACGAATTTTTTAGATATTATTATGGAGTCATATTAAAAGACTCATATAACGATCTTTCGATTGAAATCAAGGCGAATCCAAGGATTATTAGTTCTGATTGGAATTATTTAAAAAATGCGAATCCTAATTCAAACCCTAATTTAAATTATTATAATATAACTTACCAGACGGATCTAGTTTTAAATGTCACTCAAAATAAAACCCATATAATGGGAAATTACGTGATAAAATCTAACATAAGCCAAAATGAAGAAATCTGGTTTGATTTGATGAATCCAGCATATGGTATATGTGATTTCATTAAAGCCCCCTTTGAATTCAATCCTCAGGTAGTTTCGGGTTCTAATCCACCACTAGATCCAAAATTCACTGGTGCCCATCGATTTAGCGTTGATTATGTGATTTTGTCTAACTTAAAAAATGGAACAATAATTATTGATAACGCTCTTGGCGGCCTCGAATATAACTCTAAGAATTATTATTATCGCTCTCAGCAGGATTTCATCTATCAGAACGGAGGTGTTTTCGTAGAACAACCAGATGGCTCATACCCCTTAGTTCTCCCTCCCATATCGATCTCAAGAGATGGAGATAATCTCGTGGTTGGCATAACAAATATCCCTGTATCCGGATATGATACCGTTGGCGGTAGTTCACAGGTTCAGGTCTCGTCCACTTTGGATTCGGTAAATACCTTTGGCCTCACTCCTGGTTTACCGAATGCAAAATCAGTATTGTTACATATTGATCCAACAACAGAGAGTAATTGGGTAAAATGGATTACTACATTAAAGGCTATTTGCGAAAATGCCCGAAGTAATGGTGTCCCTGTTGCGTTTTCTAGAGATGATGACAATTATGATTCTGCATGGGTAAGAATAGAGGACGATGTTTCTGGGGTTCCAATGTTGAATATAAGGGGTGGCGGTGATGAAAACGATCAGGATATTATTCTGGATCTAAAAACATCGGAATTCTCTGTATCATTAAATCCGGTTGGCAAAGCAGTGAGTATTCGATGATTTCACGAAGAGAAGAAGGAGTATCGGATTTAATTGGAGTTATTATTCTCGTCGCTATTGCTGCATTAGCAGTGGGTATTATTGGTTCAACATTTTTTTCGTATGTTTCAGTTGTAAGTATCCCTCGAGCTGAATTGTCAATAATCTGGCAGAATGGACCAGAAGATGGTTCTGATATTAAAAAACCCTATATCGTTTTTGAGCGTGGAGAATCATTATGGTATAATTCTACTCGCGTAAAAATCAACGATGAAGGTGTGGATTTATCTAGTATATGGATTAAAAAAAGTGGCAATAATCAATACTTTTTATGGAATAAAACAATTAGCGATGATGGGGTGATCGTTCCTTTTTCGATTGGAGATACCTTGAAATGGGATGGGCATGATCAAGCTGATAATATTTCGATAACGTATATTCAGGCCGGAAATGAGATTCTCTTGATGACCGGAGACAGAATTCCAGAAAAATAAACCATTCCGTGTTTGATGATAAATGAGAAATAATAACGCAGTAAGTGAGTTAATCGGTGCACTTCTCATAACTGGCGTCATCGCTGGAGGAATTGGTTTAATCGCTGTGATTCTTATCTCTCAACCTCCTCCGGTTGATCTCCCCGCTGCGGATTTTAAACTCGTGATTGATGATAATGAAAAAATAATTCGTATCTCCCATGTACGGGGCGATTCCCTTCGGGTTTTTGATGAATCTGGTTTGGATGATTGGTCAAGTATTCATGTGAATGTGGATGGGGAGCTGTTTAAAATAGTGAAAGAGGATTCTTCTGATGGAAGTTCTCAGTTCAAATTAATAAAAAATTCTCCAAATCCCGATGATCTCTACTACGCAGTTGGTGATGTGCTAGAGGCCCCATTTCCTGATATGAAAAAAAGACCTGAAAATGTTCAGTTTATTTACAAAGATAATAGAGGTGGGGAATATGTTCTTTGGGGATATGGAGGTAAGTATACTCCTGGAACAGTTTCATTTTCGTATACTCCGGCGAATCCATATCCTTGTGATCTAATCCAATTCCGGGATACTTCGTCAGTTACAGCTACATCATGGTCTTGGGATTTTAACGGTGATGGTGTAGAAGATAGTCGAGATCAAAACCCACTCCCTTATCAATACGTAAGTCCTGGTACCAAGACCGTTACTCTGACCGTTAGCAATGGGATCGATACATGGAAAACAAGTCGGATAGTTACGGTTCATTCGTTTATTGCTGATTTTAGTTTTGTTCCCTCAACACCCACTACAGGTACAGCGATCCAATTTTCTGATTCTTCAAAAGGAAACCCAGAAATCTGGGAATGGAATTTTGGTGATGGGAGTTCAATTATTTCAGGAAACGATCCAGCTGTTCACAAGAATCCATCTTATACATATAGCGATCCTGATACCTATCTTGTTCAGCATAGAATAGGAAAAACCAGTTCTTCATGTAGTTATTGGAGTGAATGGAAACAGAAACCTATTAAAATAACTGAGTGTACTCCAATTAGTGGCTTGTCTTTTAGTTACACACCTGATACAATATGTATTAACTCCCGGGTTTTATTTAGATCAACGCACTCTGAAGGTTCTGAACCAATATCATATGCCTGGATAATTGATGGTATTCAATATAACGAGCAGAACCATTACCATGTGTTCACCCAACCGGGATCCCATTCGGTAATATTACGAGCTTCGAATTGCGCTGGTTCTGTAGAACCCCCTCCACGTGACGTTCTGGCGGTGGATTGTAGTTGTTCAGTGAAAATTACCTCTACCCCAACTGCAGGTGGCTCAATATTACCATCAGGTGAGATAACTCTGTCTTGTGGAAGTGATCAGATTTATACGATTACTCCTGATCCCTGTTATGCGATCTCTGATGTTTTGGTTGATGATGTCTCACAGGGTCCTATTAGTTCCTATACATTTGAAAAAGTAGTTGCTAATCATAAAATCGAAGTTCGGTTTGAAAATCCCGGGAATTCTTACCAGATCGAATCAATTTCTGGCCCTGGTGGTTCCATAAGCCCTTCAGACATTACCTCAATTACTTGTGGAAATAATCAGGATTATACGATCACTGCCGATCCTTGTTATGTGATCTCTGATGTTTTGATTGATGATGTCTCACAAGGTCCTATTAGTTCCTATACGTTTGAAAGTGTACAATCCAACCATAAAATTGAGGTTCATTTTGAACACTCCGGAACAACATACCAGATCGAATCGATTTTTGGTTCTGGTGGTTCCATAAGCCCTTCAGGTATTTTCTCTATTCCTTGTGGAAATGATAAGGCTTTTACGATTACTCCTGATCCCTGTTATAAGATCTCTGATGTTTTGGTTGACGGTGTCTCGATCCCCGGTCCTTTCTCGAATCCCTATGTATATTCAGGGTTCACAAATGTTCAAAAAGACTACATTCTGGAAGCTGTTTTTACGGAAATACCCTATAACATAACTACTAGTGTTACGGGGAATGGAGTGATTTCTCCAGGGACTGGCCCCGTTCTTTGTGGTTCAAGTCCCATGTATACCATCACTGCTGATCCCTGTAATTATATTTCCTCCATATTGGTTGATGGGATTCCGCTTTCGGGTCCTTTCTCAAATCCGTATGTGTATTCGGGATTCACGAATGTTCAGCAAGATCATACTCTTTCGGCTGTTTTCACTGGAATCTCCTATAATATTACAACAAGTACAACCGGTAGTGGTACAATAACTCCTGGAAGTGGTCCCGTTCTCTGTGATTCAAGTCCGGTGTATACTATTACTGCTGATCCCTGTAACCGAATTTCTTCTATCATTGTTGATGGAAACGCCCTTACTGGCCCATTTGAAAGCCCCTATAATTACTCTGGTTTCTCGAATGTCCAGGAAGATCACACAATAGAAGCAGTATTTATTGAAAGTCCTTTAACAATCACGACAATAATAACGGGGAATGGAGTGATTTCTCCAGGGACTGGCCCCGTTCTTTGTGGTTCAAGTCCCATATATACCATCACTGCCGGTTCCTGCAATCGTATTTCCTCCATATTAATTGATGGGATTCCGCTTTCGGGTCCTTTCTCAAATCCTTACGTGTATTCAGGATTCGCAAATATTCAGGAAGATCACATAATTGAAGCGGTATTTACTCCTGATACATTTAATATTACAGCTACAGCCGGGACCGGTGGCTCAATATCACCATCAGGTGTCGTCCCGGTAACCTGCGGTGGTAGTCAGACCTTCACCTTCACACCAGATTCAGGATACGAAATCGATGGAATAATTGTTGATGGCCAGTCAATTGGTGTTGTTAACAGCTACACGTTCACTGATGTTCAAGAAGACCACACGATTTATGTAAATTTTGGTAATACTGGGTACTGCCTTATTGCAGGATATATCACCGATGAAACAACCGGATTGGGTGTCCCTGGAATCAAGGTAGATGTATGGAATGAAGATAGGACTATGATCCTACGATCCGGAATTAGTCAGTCAAATGGTTATTACGCTATAAAACATCCGAAGCCTAAGAAAAGTTACTGGGTTGACGTAAATTGCCCGGATCAAGGAAACTGGCGGACAAATGATCCCGTTTCAAGGTGGTATAATAATGTACATCTGAATCCTGCTGCATATTGTGATCAGACAAATATTAATTTCAGTGGCAGACTGTATTCAAACATTGTTGAAAACGTTTTCATCCACGGCCAAAGATTGAGTTTTTCCGGTGACACCATCATGGGTCACGGGTCAACTGTTATCATCACTGGAGGACTCAATACAGCAAGTACAAATCTCGGTGCTCAAATCGGAGCAACGACGATTTACATTGATGGTGATGTTGACCTGGCTACAGGAAGTGCCGGTCTTGGTTCATCAACAAAACCCGGAAATATCTACATAAATGGAGATTTAAGATTATGGAATGGTCAGCGGGAAATTTATGGTGACGTATACGTAAATGGAAATTTTGACCTGAAGGATGCCAGAATACATGGGATGGTATTCGTAGATGGTGATCTCACGTTAGGTTGGACTCCATACCTGGCAACTGATGCCCGTATCTTTTACACTGGCCAGATCCATTATCCAAATAATTACGATCAAAATATTCTTTCAAAATGCATTAAATGGGATAAAGTGCCCGGATTTACCATTCCGGATGGATTACCCTCGTTAAAACCTGATGACTGGTATTCATCTAATGGGTATGGAACAGGGGGACTATTAACCAGTGGAATGAAAGTATTTGCTGATAGTTACTCTTCAACAGGATATCGGCCATCAGCAACAAATGTCATCATAGTGGCGAAAACCGGAGATATCACGATAACCGGTCTTGGGGGAAGCAGCCTGACCGGAATATTCTTTGCACCATATGGAAAAGTCACATTTGGTGGCGGATCCTTGCAAGGATTAATTCTCACTCGGGATGGTTTTTTTGTTACCAGTGGAGGAACAGATGTCACATTTTTACCCATTCATCACTACATCTCCAATCCCTCTGAGTATCCATTCCAATAACCCATTTTTGAACCGGTAAACTCATTTTCACGACTCAATGCCATCATAAAAAAGATAAAAAAGTTTGATTTTTATTCCAATTACTCTAAAAATCAAAAACAAATCTCAATATGGCTGCGTTTCATAAGGTTAAAAGTAAGTAGTAAAAGAAAACTTTTAATATAGATTCGGGTTTATGATTCTTTACAGTATCCTCCGACAAGTGACATCCATGACCCCGATGCAGGTTCGAAAAAAACCCCCGGAATCCTCTCCATTTGAGCATGCAGTGAGCCAGTTAATATCATCAATTCTTATCGTCTCACTCGCGGTAGCTCTGGGAGCGATAACACTTGTCGTCTATTCTGATCTTATCCTAAAACCGATTGAAAAATCTGCATATATCGCAGTTGAAGGGAATGTCTCAAAACCAGCAGAATATGAGGTCTTCACATTAAGACATCTTCAGGGTGATGTCGGGTACTTCGGAAATCATGGAGAAGGGTATCCATTGTATATACAAGCCTCATCCGGATCATTATCTGCAAAGGCAGTACCTGATCCAGCTGAGATAACTTGGAAACCCGGAATGATTCTTTATGTCTACAGAAATACCACTGACTTTGTAGTAACGGATGATCTGTCCACGATAGCAGGCGCCCAAAAATTTGACGGATCAGAGATTCAGGTCTCGGTTGTCGATTCAACAAATGATATTCTTATCTATAGTAAAAGTCAGGGCATAGGCGGATCAGTGGAAGAAGAATTTCCCCGGGGACCCGGATTTACAATATATGGCTGGGAAAGATTTACCTCACCACCTGCCCCGACATCATCAGATCAACATTGGGCAACTATGGTAGTGGATGGAAATCGCGATAATAACCGCAGGTTCCATCTTCAACACAATCAGCTGAACAACAGGTTTGAGTTTGCTTTGAGAACTGCACAGATGGTTACGACAAATCAACAAGCCCGCTGGATACAATCCCCATCTGGACCCCAGCAGGATGTCTGGTATTGTATCACTGGAACATATAATCAGACAGACGGGCGGATTCGATTATATATAAACGGGAATGAAGTTTCTTCCAGTACATTAGACTCCAGTGGAATTGCACCCTCTCCGGGATTCTATCAGATCGGCGGTCCCCAAGGAGTCACATTTTCCTCTGTCGCAAATCAAAGAAAACTCCTGGGTGATGTCAGGGGCGTTACAACCGTTGAAGAAGTGTTATTGCCTGACGAAATCCTGTCAATATATAATAAAGGAAATCCATAGTCCTGAATAATAGTAGCCAAGATGGCTACAAATGCAATAAATAGACAGATTGATGGGAGAAATTTAGACCTATGATGCCTGAAAAAGCCTACAATAAGAACTATTTCAAAAACATTACAGAACATGCAGTAACACCAACGGTCAGTGTAATACTCATTCTTTTTCTCGTTGTTGCTCTCGCTGGAATTATCTATGTCATCATCTTCGGGCTTGCCTCATCGGTTGAAAAAACCGCTTATGTAGCAACTGATGCACAAATCGTTAATATTACTCCGGAAATACAGGCAATTGAAGTTATGCACCGGAACGGAGATGTCATGTACTATGAAGGCCAGGGGGATAATGTTCAATATGAGGTCAGGTTCATTGTTGACACACGTGATAACGCACCCGTTGTAAAAGTCAATCCTTCTTTTCTTACCTCCGATAAAACATGGTCTCCGGGAGATAGGGTTATCATATTTAACCGGACTGATGGGTACTATCTGACCAATGATATTTCTTTAATAAATGGAGCAATATCTCCCTCTCAAGGACCCTTATCTGTTCGGATTATTGATAACACTCATGATCAGCTTATCGCAAATCGGGGTGTTGGCGGCACAACCGGAGGTGGTGGAGGTTCTGAGCCTATTGATGGTATTGAGAAAATCTTCCTTTATGGCCAAAGATTGAGCTTTGCCGGTGATACCATTAGTGGTCCGGATGCAACAGTAGTAATTACCGGGGGATTGAATACCGCAAATACAAACCTAGGAGCTCAAATTGCTGTAACGACCATATACATCGATGGCGATGTTGATTTATCAACAGGGAGTGCTGGTCTTGGTTCATCTGTAAAACCTGGAAAAATTTACATAAATGGAGATTTGAGGTTATGGGAGGGTGGACGAAATATCTATGGGGATGTATATGTTGATGGAAATTTTGATCTGAAAGATGCCAGAATTCATGGAAATGTATTTGTAAATGGTGATCTTACCCTGGGCTGGACACCGTATCTGGCAGAAGACACCCGAATATATTACACCGGCACGATTTCTCATCCGGACTATTATGCCTCAGAGATACTTGCAAAATGCATTCAAACGGCAAGTGTACCTGGTTTTACCATTCCAACCGGATTACCTTCACTAAAACCAGATGACTGGTATACATCAAATGGATATGTTTCAGGAGGTCAACTCACCAGTGGGATGAAGGTATATGCTAACAGCTACTCTTCTACAGAATATCGCCCATCAGCAACAAATGTTGTGATAGTAGCAAAATCCGGTGATATCACAATCACCGACCTTGGAGGAAGCGGCGTGTCTGGTGTGTTCTTTGCTCCAAATGGAAGGGTTACCTTTGGAGGTGGATCCCTACAGGGATTAATCCTATCTCAGGATGGTTTTTTTGTTATCAGTGGGGGGACGGATGTAATTTTTAAAAGTATTCAGGATTTCATCAGTAATCCCAATGATTACCCATTCCAGTAAGTGTTCCGTTATGAAATATAAGGAATTTCTGACTTCGATTTCCGGCACGTGATGGATATATAATCCGGATAATAGAATATATTTTAATTATTGTCATTCCTGAAAAACATTCAACACCATGTGACATTCATGAATATTCGACCAACTATAAGATCTCAGAAAATCCATTCAAAGAGAGTCATAGATCATGCGGTAACCCCTACAGTCAGTATAATACTCATTCTTTTTCTCGTTGTTGCCCTTGCTGGGATCATCTATGCTCTCATATTCGGCCTTGCCTCTTCGGTTGAGAAAACTGCATATGTTGCCACTGATGCGAATATTGTAAACATAACTCCTGGCATCCAGGCGATTGAGGTCATGCATCAGAATGGGGATGTCATGTATTATGAAAACCAAAGCCCTGATGCTCAGTATGAGGTCAGGTTTATCATAGACTCTGGTGATTCTTCTTCAGTTGTACAGACGGATCCAAGTCTCTTATCAACAGGAAGCATATGGTCTCCGGGAAAAAAGGTAATAATATTTAAGAGAATTGATGGTTATTACCTGACTGATGATATCTCCTTAATAGCAAATCCGGAGGCATTCCCTCCTGGTCCGGTAGGAATACGGGTAATTGATAACACTCATGATCAACTTATCGCGTATAAGGGGACAGGAAATATTGGTGGAACTCTAACACCAACAACCGAACCTACCACAGAGCCTACAACTCCGCCAACCACCGAGCCAACAACTGAACCCACCACAGTGCCTACGACACCGACTATCAGTCCAACGCCGACTCCGCCACCATCTCAAAGTTGTATAAATTGTCCATTAAGTGAATCATTCAGTGTAGCATTTACAACGGAAATCATCGGACCCCGAACCATACGATTCAAAGATGCTTCATCACCACAACCAAATATTCGGGCCTGGAAATTTGGAGATGGGGGATCAGATACTGGCGAAATTGTTGTTTATACATACTCGACTTCAGGGCCATACAAAATCACCCTGACCGTAAAGAAAAACAATAGTCCCTGTACCTGCACATTGACACAGTGGATTACTGTCTCATAAAATCACCTCTTCCTCTTTTGAAATCTGCATCTGATTAGATATACTTAGTTCATGTCAGGTTTTCAAAAATGCTAGAAAATACCTATAACCAAATCACCTCCGGTTATCAGTGGCCGGATACCCAAAAACCCTTGTATGAAATCTCTAATTCCTGGTGGAGATTAATTCCAGAAGGGAGGCTAATCTGGTGCAATTCCTGTTAATTGACTTAAGATTTGTAGTTAAGAACTGGATAACTATTATTCCCGTATCTGTCGTTAAGTACAATCATGAGGTTTTTCAATACTGCTGGTCCGGTAAATTGTGTGAAGCATTACTGTCTGGATCCTCTCTCCCGGTTTGATCTTGAGGAAATCCTCTCCCTTATCCGTCAGGAAAAATATTTCGTCCTCCATGCTCCCAGGCAGACCGGAAAGACCTCATGTATGCTTGCCCTGATGAAGTATCTGAATGATACCGGGGAATACCTGTCATTGTACACAAATATTGAAAGTGCCCAAGTTGCACGTGAAGATGTAACCAGCGGAATACGTTCAGTCATGAGTTCCATTGGAATATATGCTCGTGATTTTTTAGGCAATCAGTTTGTCCTTGATAATGATAATGAAATACTGCAGGAAAGAGGGGCATATAATGCACTTGAGGAGGTCCTAAGTCAATGGTCCAGCCACGAACAATTACCAATCGTGCTCATTATCGATGAGATTGATGCACTGATTGGAGACACTCTCATATCTCTTCTCCGCCAGCTTCGTTCAGGATATTCCCGCAGACCGGCAAACTTTCCTTCATCCATAATTCTTTGTGGAGTCCGTGATGTCCGTGACTATCGGATTTATTCAAACCAGGAAAAATCCATCATCACCGGTGGCAGTGCATTTAACATCAAAGCAAAATCCCTTCGCCTTGGCAATTTTTCCCGTGAAGAAACAATAAGCCTCTGTTTGCAACACACTACTGAAACCGGGCAGAAATTCGAACCAAACGCCCTTGACAAAATCTGGGAAAATTCTCAAGGCCAGCCCTGGCTGGTCAATGCCCTCGCTTATGATGCCTGTTTTGAACTTCTGGAAACTAAGGATCGCTCCATACCTATCACTGTTGAAATAATTGAAAAGACAAAAACGCGACTGATTCTTCGTCATGAAACTCACCTCGACCAGCTTGCCGACAAACTTCGGGAAGAACGGGTACGCCGGATTGTGGAACCAATGATCGAAGGAACATCGGTTGACTCCTCCATTAACGATGATGATCTCTCGTATGCGATAGACCTTGGCCTTGTAACACGTGGATCAGATGGTCTGCAGATTGCAAACCCTATCTATCGTGAGGTCATCCCTCGTCAGTTAACAGCAATTACGAGTTATAATCTTGAAGCAACAATTCCTCGTGCTCCTTTTATCCGGCCTGATGGCAGACTTGACACCCGGTACCTGTTTACAGCGTTCCAGCAGTTTTACCGTGAAAATTCCGGAAGCTGGCTTCAGATTGCCCAGTACCGTGAGGCCGGTCCCCAGCTCCTGCTCATGGCTTTCCTACAGCGGGTAGTCAACGGCGGTGGGAGAATTGAGCGTGAATATGGTCTTGGCCGGGGCAGACTTGACCTTCTTATTATCTGGCCGGTTCAGTCAGGCGAAATCCAGCGGGTCGTTATTCAATGCAAAGTTTTGCATCATTCACTTGAAAAAACCATTCGTGATAGTCTTTCCCAGACATATCGGTACGCAGACACATGCAGTGCAACCGAATCCCACCTGGTCATCTTCGACCGGACTCCGGAAAAACCCTGGGATGAGAAAATTTTCTGCCGGGAGGAAGTATATTCCGGAACAGAGGTTCATCCGGTGAGGTTCCTTGTCACAGTCTGGGGTTTGTGAACTATCTGGGTTTTCATTGTCCTGCCGGATAAAATGCCCTGGGCTTTTGATATCACAGGTACACTTTTTTAATGTAACATCGTCCGTGTGGCCCCTATGAAATATCTTCATGCAGTGTATGATCCAATTGTCCCTGAAAACCTCCTTTTCTTTGGAGAAGATTATTCCCGTAGAGATCACGCAACTCTGTTCAAGACTTGATTGCATTGATATTCATCTGACCAGGCAGGCAGAGGTAAAAGGGGGACTCATCAGGTCACTTGGACCTTCTCCAGGAAAGATCGGAAAGAATGATGTTGCAGATCTGATTGCGAAAGCATGCGTGATTGCTCCTGAATATATCTCACGGCTTGTACATGGGAGCCTGGAGAAAGAAAGTCTGGATGAGAAGGATTGATGGGAAATTACATAGTCCCCCGTTCTACCAGGAGGTTGGAAAAAGATATCTACTCCCAGGGTGATATTCGGCATAGAGTAAACCAGGAGGCAATCATGAACACCCGAATGTGTATATCCCTGATTATTGTACTTCTCCTATTAGTAATTCCGGTTTTTGGTGATGATCTGACCAAAATTTATGGCAGTGTTCCAAAGTACGGAGTAAACAAGGTAACCCTGGACAATTCTCAAAATGAAAAGGAGGCTGTTGTTGTTTTTAAGGAGATAAACTGGCCGATTCCCTTTGCCGTATATGTTTCACCGAAAAAGACCGGTGTTTTATCGCTTCCATCTGAATCATACCAGATCTATTACACTTTGGGCTATGGATGGAGTAATGCAGAAAAAAGGTTCTTAAAAGACCCTGAATACTTCATGCTTGGCAATGTCCTGAATGCAGGTGAAGATGGGACGATTCATGAGGAAAAGACCACTCCGGTAAACATCGTTACCGGAACATATGTCGATGAACATAATGTGACCAGAACTCTGACACAAGAAACCGGACCTGCCGAATGGTCTTGGGCAGAAAGCAGGATCATGTTTTTTCCGGATTCTCAAAACCCGGCAATTTCCATCGATGAGTCAGAATTTCCACTATGATGAAGAATGATGAATTCAATAAGTCTCAGTTTGAATAAATCCATATTTCAGGAGAAACGATCCAAAAATTGAAAAAAAGATATCTTTTTCATTGTAATACACGATATAATTGATAATTCCTATGGATCTGCTCACTCCCCATTCGCTTTCCCCGGCTGAAAAAGACGTTATTCTGCATAAAATTACCTGTTATTTTTTTAAAAAAAATGAGATTATTGCCGGAGTGCTATTTGGGTCATTTGCGGAGGGTACATTTCGGGATATTGATATTGGACTAGTATTAGATAACTCCTTTAATCCGCCAAGATACTATGAGCAACGGCTTGAACGGGAACTCTCAAATCTTATTCATTTTCCTCTTGATATCAGAGTTCTCAACACTGCACCGTTACGGTTTGTATATCAGGTCTTAAAGAAACAGAAAGTTATCTTCTGTTCAAATCAGAATGCATTTTCATCATTTGAATCAAGAATACTCAGGGAATATTTGGATTATTCATATTATCTAAACCGATACAGGAGGGAGCTGGTTGGTATTATCTGATAAAGAAGTGGTGAGCACATTATGTTCAGAACTTAATACTGCAATGGATGCTCTTGATGATATTGTCTCATCCGGACAAGAAGAATTCATGGCAAACAGGCATATACGGGGTAGTGCGAAATATCATCTTCTAATGGCAATTGAAGCTGTTTTGGATCTTTCAAGCCATCTTATCACTCAAAACTCCTGGAGATTTCCTGAAGATTATGCAGATACATTCCTTGTTATGGCTGAGAATGGGTTCATTTCAAGGGATGAAGCTGAGCATCTGGCCGATATGGCAAGGTTTAGAAATCGGCTGGTACATCAGTATTGGAAAATCGATGACGATGTTATTTGGGATATTCTGATCAAAGATCGGGACGATATTATAAGATATAATGAAAAAATCCTGTGTGCAGTAAATTCTTAAGATATTTTCAAAATTCCTTGTTGGAAAAAAAATTAGATATAGGGGTTGCGGAGACCCTTGTTGACACCGAATGTTGCACGGTGTTCGAGCTCCTTCTGGTTCTTGGTGATCTTTTCGGTTGCAAGCTTGGTGACGAGTTCAAGACCTGGCTTGACACTCTCAATCGGCTTGGTCTCAAAGACACCTGCGGCGACTGCCTTGTTCCAGATATTTTCTCCATTGTTGTTCCGGATAAACACAGTGGACCATCCGTCAGGGGATCCGACTGAACCGGTGGAGATATCAGCGAGGTTTGCCACGTAGTCAAGACAGACATGGCAGCCTGGCTGTTCGTACTTGTGAGTGAGTTTGAGCGGGATCTGGGAGACTGCACCACGGTTGGTGTATGCCCAGTACTTCCCCTTTCCGATATCGGTCTTCTTGAGTGAGTGCAGATCGACATTGCAGTGGTCCTGCACGATCTGGGTCATGCTCTGGTATGAGAAGTTCTCCATACAGAAGATTCCCATTGCAAGAGCAATCTTGTCACAAACGTCACGAAGTCCGATCGGGTAGAGTTGTGCTTTTCTGAGTGCCTGGATCTGACAGGGAGTTCCAACAATACCGACCTTGTCAAGACCATACTCGCGTACAGACTTTTTCAGGACAGACATGTTTGGACAGACATTATATCTGGTTCCCCGTGAAGACAGAAGCTCTTCCGGAGTTGTTGCCACAATTGGCTTTGGCTGCCATGGCTTTTCTCCCTGGCCTGCAACGATTGCACCATCAATAATACCCTCTTCAAGAGCGTAGAGGAACATAGAGGTGACAATCCCGCCATCCTGGGAGCCTTTCAGAACTTCTGAACAGGTGCTGCGGGCAGCGACTGCGGATTTATATTTGCCAAGATAATCCATGATTAGTTCCCTCCCGGGTTCATGGCACCATTAATGGCATCGATGATGGTCTCATACTGGTTCACAACATCAAAGCTGAAGAATGCACGTGGACATGCTGCATAACAGGCTCCACACTTGATACACATATCACGCTCGATGTTTGGTTTGCCTTCTTCCATGGTGATGGCGAAGACCGGACAGGATGCAGCACAGGTACCGCAGCCCATACACAGACCCTGGTTGATAACCTTGGTCATGATGTCACAGCCACAGGCCTCACTGGACGTTGCCTTGCTTCCTTCACTGGCAAGTGCCATAAGTGGTGCAAGGTATGCCTTTGCAAGTGCCTGCTGCTCTGCATTTCCTTTCAGAAGCAGGTATGCCATGACACAGACATTTCTGATCTGCTGCGGGCATGGTGCACAGCCAGGGATATAGACATCAACATCGATGACGTCACCGATGGGGACAAATCCCTCATGCTGTGGCTGGTTCCACTGTCCACCACGGCAGAACCGGGTGATGTTTCCATATGCAGCACAGCCACCAAGAGCGACAACAACTGCTGCCCTCTCTCTGGTTTCCTTAATCTCTTCTACAGAACATTCATCCTGAAGACAGACTGACCCCTCAACCAGTGCAACATCCATTTTTGGAATGTGACGTGCATCGGCAAGAGTTAAACAATATACGAGGTCAGCGTAATTGTCAAGGATGGTGAATAACCCCTCGTAGTTGTCGGCGAGGGAGACAAGACATCCTGTACACCCACTCATGTGTACATGTCCGACTGTTATTTTGTTAGCCACAGGCCTTTCCTCCTTCTTTGGTTCTTCTTTCGCAATCGGTTTAGATACTGGAGCCTTAGGTTCCTGCGACTTTGGAGCAGGTTCCTTCTTCTCCTTTTTCCCGAAGATCAATGATAGTAGTCCCATGATTTACCCCAATCATTTTCAGCACGAGCTGTACTGTCCTTGGGATCGCTTCTGTTACCTCTTCGGAGAGTCCTATCTCAAATTCTGGTTCAGAAACCCGCTTCGGCTGACACCCGATGATATCAATTTTCACCCGGTGTTTCAGCTGATGAATGGGTTCAACTAAATCCCAGGAATGAGCATCCCGGTATTTCCCCGGGGGCAGATCATCTGGACTGATGATTGCTATGTCTCCTGGATTTCCTCCGAAATCAGCAATATCTATGATGAAGAGGTGTTTGACCGGTTCATCCGATTGCGCAAGAAGGGTAAAGAGGAAATGCGGACCGCCAAGGCCGGCATCTATTACCTTTACATTCTCGGGCAGGTCGAGTTTCTGGAGTTCCTCGACTACGGCAGGGCCAAACCCATCATCCGCAAAGAGCGGGTTTCCGCACCCGCAGATTACGATCTCCTGGAACAGCATGCGCAGGGCACTCTCACTGGACGAGCTTCTGGGCGACAATCTTCTTGCTCTCGTCAACTACCAGCATGTGGGTAGCGCAGGACACACAGGGGTCATATGCACGCATGATGACCTCGGCAAGCTGCCATGGTGCTCCCTCGAGAGCCCGACTGCAGGTCGGGAAGTTCCATGTGGTCGGAACAAGAAGGGTGTACTCCTGAACTTTTCCATCCTTGACACGGGCAAGGTGAACGTCACAACCACGTGGTGCTTCATTTGCATTCCATCCAAGACTGCCGTCACCCTGTGGGATCTCATCTGCAAGCACTGAACCATTGCAGTCAAGTGCATCAAGAGCCTCCATCATGGTGTAGAGACAGTCTGGATATTCAAGTTGCCGTGCGATCTGCAGACCCATGGCACCCTTGCGGTCATAGTTCTTGAACTGGACCAGACGGGCACGTGGACCGACTTCAACCGGCTGACCATCATAGAGCGGAACGGAGGTACAGGCCTGCATCTGTGGCCAGGTCTTGGTTCCTGCCTTGGTGGTTCCACCGACTGGGTAGTCTGCGTCTTCAAGGCTAACTTCCATTTCTCCCTGGAACCAGTTGTAGGGTGAGACATCAGTCCACCGGTCTGGATCCCACTTTGGTTCAAAGTCAAGGCTTGAACTGTCAAATACTGGGTCTACTGCCATGTATCCCTGGTCGTGCCATCCGAATTTCTCCGGAATCTCAACTTCAGTCTTACCGACAGTAACAGTGCCACGGTTTTCCCAGTTCTTTAAAACTGCAATCATGAACTCCATCTGAGCGATGGCAAGGGGAAGAGCTTCCTTGGCAAGGTCGAAGATTTTCTGTTTTGCCTGTGGTGAGATGTTATAGTACATACCACCAACCCGGGGGTTGCTCGGGTGAATGGCTTCTCCACCGGCTATCTCACCGACGGTCTGCCCGACCTCACGGAGTCGCTGGAGCCGCTTTGCAACGGTTCTGACTGGCTCTTCCGGAGTGAACGGGTTGATCTTGGTGTCTGTTCCTGGGATGTACATATCCGGCAGAGTCAGAATATTGTGAAGTGCATGGCTGTGCAGCCTGTTTGCACACTGGAGAATTGTTCTGAGCAGATATGCATCCTGTGGGATTTCACAGCCGACCGATGCTTCCATAGCACCGATGCCTGCGAGGGTGTGGGCGATTGGACAGATACCACAAACACGGGATGAGATCTTGGGTGCCTGGTGCATAGTCTTACCTACACACAGCTTCTCAATACCTCTTACCGGAGTGATACTCAGCCAATCTCCACGCTCAATTATTCCCGCATCGTTGACTTTAAGGACAAGCTTGGAGTGTCCTTCATGTCGTGTGGTTGGGGAAACTTCTACTACTTTGGACAAGAGAATCGCCTTTGATATTTGTTTGTTCGCAATGCTGTACAACTCATATCAAGAGCCCTCAGGAGATCTGAGGGTATGACCGTACCATTGTACGACAAATGGCATTTGGCTATAAGATATATCTAATTTGCCATTTGAACGAGAATCATGTCACGTTTTTTTCAAATAGATCTCAATATAATAGTACTAAAAATTTAATATTTCATAACTGATAAGAATCAATTTTTCATCATTCTACACGTTCAGAGGTATATGGACTAGGCTTTGCGGATCTCTAAATTCGTTATTTTTGGATGGATGTAGAAACAGGTTGTGAAAAACCTTCTTCTTCGTAAAGGATCATATTGATGCAAAGTGTTACTAAAAAAATTAGTAAATTATCCTTCTTCTGTTCAGCATCAGGTGCAATTATCATTATCTCTGGAATATCCTTTGGAATTAATCAAAAACACCCATAAATATTGGTTCGCGCTCAAAGCCTCTTCTGCTTAAACGTATAGCAATTGATATATCCCGAAAAAAAGACTCATAATGAGGTTATTTACCATGCACACGGGCACCTGTCTGTTTCGATCAACTGCTTGCCAGACAATACTCAATGACATCAGGCAGTATCTGGAGGATGCTGATCGAATATTTAAAAGAAGGGAACGATTTGATCAGGATCGTCGTGATTTTTATGCCCGGGCCATGGTTCTGTTTGCTTTATCAAACCGAATCATAGATCTTGCCAGGGAAGTAAGCCTTATCCGGGGGTATATCTCTGATGATGAGCAGGTAAAAAACAAGGTCTATTTTAAAAGACTCAACGATCATGGTGTAATCTCCTGGGACATGCGACAAGAGATGATCACACTCGTCAACTTTAGAAACCAGGTTTCACACCATTTCTATGAGATCAATCGAGATGAAATAGAAAAGATATATTTGGCTCGACCTGTGATCCTGGAATTTATTACAATCATGGAGAAGGAACTCGCCATAACTACTCAGGAAAAAACGAGAACGGCAGTGATTGCCGGTTTCGCTTTGGTCGTCCTGATAGTGCTTTTATGCTGGTATTTTAGTTAATATCTAAATTCTCACCGGTAATCTCATCTGCAAGCTCCGCAATAGTTGCCTGTCGCTCTGCAAATGCATCATGCTGGTGAATACTCTCTTCATTATCCTGTGCGATGGTGACGACTGAGTCCCCGGGAAGATCCCCGAACTCAGCATGGACACGCCGTGCCATCTCCCGTACACAATCTTCAACAAAGCGGGGATTTTTGTGGGCTGACAGTACCACATGCCCTTCATCGCCCCGTTTGAGCAGTTCAAAGATCGGAGTGCTCATAGATTGCTTGAGGATCATAATGATCTTCTCAAGCTTGACGTGACTTTCGTCATCAGTTTCAATGGAAAGAAAACCCCTGCCTCGCTGGTTGTGGGTAGCCATAGGAACTTCTTTGAAGAAGGAGTCAATTTTTTCTTTACTGATATCAAGGTGTTCCATGACTTCCCGTGCCCGCTCCTGCATAATATTCTGGGCACAGGGGCAGGCTGTCATTCCGGTCACTTCTGCACCAATGCTTTTTCTAACAATGGCATCTTTGAAGGTCCGCTGAGCAATTGCACTGGCAAAGACCTTGACTACTTCCTGACAGAGTGTTCCAGTTACTGGAGTTTCACCGGCAACCATAAATTCAGACCGCATCTGCACCTCGGTCCGGTCTGCATACTCATGTTTGTCCAGAAGTCTTCGTGCAACCCGGCTACAGAGTTCCTCGATCTCTTTGACTTCACCCTCTATTGCAGACTGCAGGACCTCATCAATCACCTCAAAGTTTCTGGAGAGGTTAGCTCCTTTCAGACTGCCTGGCAGGTCAACAAAGATATCAAAATTGGATATAAAGATGACCGGACGTTTTCCTGGCCTGGTTACTTCGACCAGTTTTTTTACATTCTTTACGCCTACCCGTGTCAGGTTTATCCTGACATCAGGAAGGGTGGACTGCACATCAGGCAGTTCACGGGAAAAAGCCCTTTCAGATGTTTTTGACAGAGACATTGCGCCCTCGGAGAAAAATATTGAGTGGTTCCCATAAGTGGGATCCGAATTATACTAAAACTTTGCAGTTGGGATTATGATTCATTGAAGATTCATGAGCGAGCAACCGACATCATCCAAATCATACCGAGAGGTTAAACGAGGGACATTTAATTGCGGTTGTGAAAGAAATAATGAACGCATGGTCGAATCATACGAGGCCCTCCTGAATAAGGCATATGAGGAGGTGACTGAACCGTCAGAGGATGGAGAACGGTGGTCTTATCCCGAACCAAGATCAATAATTGAGGGTAAGACAACAATTCTTGAGAATTTTGCAGATATTGTAAGTGCTCTCCGGCGCGATTCAGATCACCTGATGAAGTTCCTGCTTGGGGAACTAGGAACTGCAGGAAAGATAGATGGGTCACGTGCGATTTTCAACGGAAAATTTGAAGACTCTCTCTTTTCTCCTATGATCCGCAGTTATGTCGATGATTATGTTATCTGCTCTGAATGCGGAAAACCAGATACCCGGCTCTTTAAGGATGACCGCATACTCATGCTCAAGTGTGAAGCATGTGGTAGTCATCGCCCGGTCAGAAAACGCAAGTCAAAGGTTGAATCCGGAGCAGCAGGACTTGAACAGGGGAACATCATCGAAGTATCCATTGAATCAACCTCACGCCGTGGTGATGGTGTTGCAAAGATCGGAAAATATATCGTCTACGTTGCAGGCGGACGTCCGGGTCAGAAAGTAAAAGTAAGAATAGCAAAGATATCCGGGTCTATTATCTTTACAGAAAAACCCTGAATCTATTTTTTTGCAGATTGTTCAAGCGAGGATAAGAGTTCCTCGCACTGGCCTGAAAGGCGCTTACATGCATCCAGGATTGGTTTAACCGGATCAGTCTTGTTATGAGTAGTGACCGTCAGGACCGGGTCGGAAAACTGAAATTCTATGACGTAATTTGCGACATCCACCGTTGGATCGGCGAGAATCTCGGTTTTTAATGCATTCATGAACGTATGTCCCTGGCCGGCAAGTGAAATCCTGACCTTATCCTCACCGAGTTCGAGAACCGTAATATTCATTTGTACTTTGTTGGAGTTCAGATCAGATAAAGGTAGAGCGCATAAATGGATTAATATCTGAATACTTCGCCATCATGGCCCTGCATAGGAGCATCAAATGGAATGATATGGCTCATATGAACAACACGGAAATCTCTGGCATTCAGAGTTTTCGCAAGATCCAATGCTTCCTCGTAATTGAGATGCTTTTCTACCTTTTTAAACGAATTTGGGAAGAGACCATCGATGAAAAGCAGATCTGCATCTTCAAGATGTTTTCTGGTTTCGGGTGGAATATGTTCGTTTGTATCAGAGGTATATGCGATCCTGGTTTTGCCATCAGATATGACAACGCCCGTTGTGAACATATCAGGATGTGTTACCTTCACGAGAATTATCTCAAGCCCGCAGGTATGAAATGGAGTGTAGATCTCAACAGGTCGTATTTCTTTGAGGAGAAAACCAAAGACGGGAGTGCATGAATTCAGGACTTCTGGTGCGCCATATACTGGAGGAATCCTTTGCACCCGGTAAAAGTCTCCAAATCCCATGAAATGATCATAGTGCCCATGAGTCCAGATAACGGCATCAATTTTCGGGGATCCGGCATCCAATAGCTGACGTCTGAGATCGGGGGTAGTATCAATGATCAGGTGTTGGTCATTGTTTTTGATGAGAATGGATGTTCGCAGACGCTCTATTCTGTTGGTTCGTGCATGTGTGCAGTTTTTACATGAACAACCAACATGGGGTGTTCCAACTGCATCACCGGTCCCAAGAAGTGTAACTTCCATCAGACCCAGTTCCTGGCTTTATGCTCGTCCCGTGTTTTTATGAGAAGTTCACCCTTGATAATGTCTTCAACTGTGAGTTCCTGTCTGCCATCGGTTAATGCAGATAGGATTGCTTCACGAACCAGCATCTTGAGGTCAGCCCCTGAAAATCCTTCAGTTTTCGATGCCACTTCAGATATGTCAACATCCGTTTCTGAATCTGCAAGCAGGCGACGGAGGATAAGTTCACGGGTTGGGAGATCTGGCAGGTCAAAGGGAATAACCTCATCAAACCGACGCCACGCTGCCTCATCTAAGAGCTGCGGGTGGTTGGTTGCGCCGATGAGGAGCACCTTGTTCCTGATAAGGCTTATACGATCGATATTTTTGAGAAGTGCATTGACCGCACGTTTCATTGCGCCGTGGTCATCTCCGATACGACTCTTGGCTAGAAAATCAAACTCGTCGATGAAGAGAATACAGGGAGATAGCAGACGTGCAACATCAAAAATCCGGTCAATGTTCTTGGAGGTCTCCCCTAAGTACTGGGATGTGACCATTGAGAGCCTGACCTCAAGAATTGGCATGTGTAATACCCGTGTGAGTGCAAATGCCAGGGAAGTCTTACCTGTTCCTGGAGGACCGATAAAGAGAAGTTTCCCAATTTCATAAACCCGCCTGCTTTTTAGAAATTCAAGGTGTTCAAGAGCCACTTTAAGTTTGACAATCCGGCTAAGCTGGTCGGCAGAACAGATGATATCATCAATCGTCTGTTCCACTTCTTCCGGAGCACTGATGATGATGAGGTCAAGGCCAGACCTGAGTTTATCATCCTCAGACAACATCCGGGAGATACGCCGGTCAAGATAAACCCTGCTGTCTTCAAACCGTGGATTTGAATCCTTGACTTCGTCGTATGATATGCCAATTGAGGGATCCTGATGATGAGCATACCAGGCGAGGGCCGGGTTTTTCTCTATCCTTGATTTACCACCATTTTTCAAAAACCAGGTGAGACCTGCAGGAAGAGCAGTAATCCTGAGACGATGACCAAACTCTTCATACAAGGTAAGCGGGTGTTTGTCCAGGCGAAGATGTGCATCCGGGATGCCAAGCACACGTTGTAGTGCACTTTCAGCGACAACAACCGGGGCACGCTCACCTTCCAGTCCATGTATGCCAAAAACCTCACGTGCAACCGGTGTCAGGTCATTAACATTCAGGTGGGAATTCTGGTTGTATATCTCAGCAGTCAGGAGCAGTTCTATCAGGTCCAGGATCTCCTCATCACGGGTCATTTCGATAATCCTTATACTACGTTTTCATCACAGAAGAATCGCTCTCATACGGTGGTTACAATACATCCGTCACTGGTCACGATCATGGTATGTTCAGCCTGCGAGACATAAGAGCCGGGAACGTCCGAAAGAACAGGATATGTTCTGATTATACCATCGTGAATGAGCCGGGAAAGAGCAAGGTCGGCTGATTTCACATGGATATGTCTTCTGGCAAATGGCATCCCGTTCCGTTCCTCAATCTCTTTGAGTATTTTTCGTGCTGCAGGAAGCCGAACCGGACGGCGCACAAGTTGTCCGAATATTTCCTCACGTTTTCCATCATGGACAAATCCGGTCCCGGTTGTTGCAAAGGGTTCGATGGCAAGCACCATCCCCTCCTCGAGAATTGCGCCGCCGGCTCCAGGAATATTGGGAACATTCGGACCTTTATGCAGACAGTACTGGTCAAGCCCATGACCGGTCAGATTAGCAATCGGTAAAAATCCCCTGCTCTTGATTTCATGAGCTACAACTCCTCCCAAGGTTCCTATTGCAACACCTGGCTTTACTGCGGCAATTGCTGCATCACGTGCTGCAATGGATGCTTCACAGAGGAGTGGCTGATCCCCGAGATCAACTGTGCAGGCTGTATCTGCAATATATCCATCCAGATGGACACCAATATCCAGTTTTACCATATCGCCGGCCGCGAAAATTCTGGTATCATCTGGTGAGGGGGTATCATGGGCAGCTGCTTCATTCAGGGAAATGTTAACTGGAAACGCTACTCCAAATCCCTCGTTCTGAATCATATCTTCTACAAATGTTGCAACTTCTATGAGGGTAATATCAGGTTTTATCAGGTCAGCTCCGCGAGACAGAATTTTTTTTGCTGCTGCACCCGCCTGTATGTACCGGTCAAATATTTCTTCTTTCATACGATCATTTCCAAGGGATAATTCGTAATTTTTGAAAATCCGGTCTTTGTAACCACACCAAGGTTCTCAATCCGGACTCCTCCGATCTCCCGGTAATAAAGGCCTGGCTCAAGGGTGATGACATTCCCTATAGCAAGTTCTCCTCCAATACCTGAAAGAGAGGGATTTTCATGGATTTCAAGGCCCACTCCATGCCCGAGACTGTGAACAAATCCTTCTGTATCTGAGCGGTACCCGAGTTCTGCAAAGAAATCCCTGACCGCGATATAGCATTCAGCCCCGGTCTTACCTTCCTGAACCATGGCTTCAGACATCAAAAGGGCATCTTTTACGGTCAGATAGAGTTCCATTACCTTTCCTGATGGTTCCCCCCGGCTTACTGTCCGCGTCATATCTGCATGATATCCGGTTTTATTATCACACGGGAAGACATCAATGACAATTGGTTCATGTGCCCTGAGTTCTCCATGTCCGGTGCAGTGGGGCATTGCGGTTTCTTGCCCACAGGCGACAATGGTGTCCTGAGCAGTGCAATCGTGAGCAAGCATGATCTTGTTCATCTCATATCTGACAAGATCTGAGGTAAGGGGGGTCTCGTCATGCCATAACACTCCGGACCGTATCTCCGCATTTTTAATCAGACTGACTGCAACGTCCATGGCAGCCTCTGCAGCCCGTTGTGCTCGTGTAATCCAGGAAATTTCTTCTGGTGTTTTTTTTGCGCGGTGTGCCGAAAGACGGGAGTCGGCATCAACAATAACTTTATTATATTGTTCAAGGGCACGCGCAAGAGCGATTGGATAGTCCGGGGGGACAAGGTATGGGCCGTTTGAGAGACGGGATATCATTGCTGCCTGGATCTTCCAAGGATCTTTTTCGTGTTCAAATATCTCCAGGTATCCTGCCTGCTGTCGGGTGAGTATATGCGCAGGCGATTCCCTGGCAGCCCGGTCCGCCTCCATCTGAGGAACGATCATCACAGGGGAGCAGTCGATTTTTTTGATTATTGTGACCGGATCATGGGTTACAAATCGGCTCATGTGCCGCATATCTGCATTCTCTGATGATGCATACAAGCAATACGCGGCTGCGCCAGTACCTTGGATCAGGTCATCCAGGCTATCCATCTCATACAGGTTTTGAGTAAGACCACAAGTACTTTTACGCGAAACGTGATGTATGAATAATGGATGATGCTTCCAAAGAGCAGTTTCGGTGGAGATTCTGGCACCTTACAGTGATCCTGAACGGGGTGATCCTGTTTTTTGCACTAGTTCCGATTGCATTCTTTTTATTCCCTGATCCCTACAAAACTCCGGGGGCAGTAATCAGTCTGATTCTTGGAATACTACTGACGGTGATTTTTACCAGGAACTATCATAAGACAAAAGCATGGCTTAATGAGCATGCCTGAGTGGATATGCGGAGGATTTGATGCTTAAAAAAATTCAGGAAGACATCAGCCTCGCATCCCGCCATATTGAAGTACTCAGAGCAGTGGCAGGTCACCAGCCGATTGGCATAATCAAACTATCAGAACTTTTGAATGTGCCTCAGCACCGGATACGGTACTCGCTCCGGGTGCTTGAGGGGAGTGGATATATTCGCGCTTCAAGTGCCGGTGCCATGGTGACACCAAAAGCAGAAGAGATGTTTCTACGCCTGAATGACGACATTGACGAAATTATACGCATTGTTAGCAGGATGAAACAGGTATGAATGATGGCCATGAGATCATCGTTATCTTTATCAATGATTAATTCCAACTTATTAGAGCACACCTGAGCCGCCATAACTCAGTTGGTAGAGTGACTGGCTGTTAACCAGTTTGTCACAGGTTCGAGTCCTGTTGGCGGCGTCTCATTTTTTGGGCCTGTAGCTTAGCGGTGAGAGCGCCCGGCTCATAACCGGGCGGTCATGCGTTCGAATCGCATCAGGCCCATGACCTGTATTTTTTATTGTACTGATTATCATCTTACTTCAATGAAATGTGTCTGTTGTGGTGAGAATCATATCATCTGCCCTGGAGATATCACATCAAGGCCATCAGAGCTTTTTGCTCCCTGTCCTTCATGTAAACCTCAAATCCGGTCAAAAGACTCCCCGGTATCTCCAGATGAGGTGGTGAATGGTCCCTGCCTGTGTAACAGACGATTCATTGATGACGTCATGGCAGATTTGTATCAGGTTCTGTTCCGGGAAGGGGCATTAAAAGGAACTGAGCCTCTTTCCTCACTTGGCACTCCTCTCATCAGTCCTGGTCTTTTCCTTCGAAGACCCCCCATGCTCCCTCCCCGCTCACTCCTTCTTATATCAGATCTCATTCCGGTATCCGCTGCACAAGTAGCATATCGGGATGTTCCTGAGTTACTTGGAATTGTCTATCATTCCCATGAAATCCCTGGACCAGGGGATGTAACATTTGGACGGGAACCTTCTATTCGCGAAGGGTATCTTTTGTGTGGCTGTGATGTCAGGGCAGATATTTTTCTCAGTGGCAAAGGGCCTGTCATTGTAATTAAAAAACAGGCTGATATGCATATTGAATTTCCCAAGGGGATTGATCCAAAAGTTGTCAGTGTTGAAGAACAGGTCCGCCATCGCCATCCTGATGTTTTTGTAGATGCATGTGCTGGCCCGGGAACACTGGGTATGACTGCCGCAATATTCGGGGTTCCCCAGATTATCATGTGTGATGTCTGGCATGCATCAGTCTGGAGTGCAATACAGACCATACGGGTAAATCAGAAAAAACTGGGTATTACTGAAATACGGATATGCGAGGATATCGGTAGGCGACCATCTGTGTGGTCTGGAAAACCGGCTCTCATCTGTACAGCCTCAGGAAACGGAGTTCAGATTAAACTGTATAACGGATCATATGAATTCCTTGGTCCTGAGATTCCTTCCGGAAATCGACTTACTGTATTCGATCCCTTTGATAAAGCCTCATTTCGTAAAAACGACCAGTTTCTGAACGAATGGGCTCAAAAGATCGGAGGGGAAGTTTTTATTCCGTAGCTGCAGCATTATATTGGGGACTAGCCCGGGTGGATCGGCGTCACTTGTGACCTGAAATCGTCGGAATGCAGGGGGCGAAGTTTGAGGAAGGTCGGAACATACTGCCTGTATCTGCCGTGTTTCTGACGTAGAAACCCTGTCCTGTGAGGTCGGTGGCCAGGCATCACACCTTCGGAGGAGGGAACGACCTGTTGTCGCGGGGATCGGTTCAGGCCCGGAAGGGAGCAGACTTACCGTGAACATTCGGCGCCCATAGGGTTGCGGGGTGGAGAAGGAAACCCTTGGAAAGGGCGGTAATGACCGGTCGACCGATAACGTGTCCCCAATATTCTGATTCTTATGGCAAAAGTTGCGATAGTTGGTGCAACCGGACGGGTTGGCCAGTATGCTGCACTCACCATCTCGCGTATTCCCTATGTTCGTGAGGTTCAGCTGTACGGAAGGCCGGGTTCGGAAGATGTTCTAGATGGAGTTGCCCGTGATCTCATTGATTCATTTGCTGCTACCGGAACAGACAGCCATGTCAGCTGGAGTTGTAATCTTGAGGACCTGAAAGGATCTGACATCATCGTATTCACTGCTGGTGTTGCAAGAAAACCACAACAGACAAGAATTGATCTGGCCGTTGAGAACGCACGTATCGTTGCAGATTTTGCTCAGAAGATCGGGAAAATTGCTCCAGATTCATTTATCATGATGGTTACAAATCCGGTCGACATCATGACCCATGTTGCATTGAGATATTCCGGGAAAAAACCAAACGAGGTTTTCGGACTAGGAACTCACCTTGATTCAATGCGACTGAAATCATCGATAGCATCATTCTTTCAAGTGCATGTCAGTGAAGTGCATACCCGTATCATCGGTGAGCATGGTGACAGCATGGTGCCACTCTGGTCAGCAACAACCATTGGAGGAATACAGATCTCAAACCTGCCCAGCTTTGCACATGTTCCAATTGAGGATATTATGCAGCAGGTCAGGTCGGCAGGTCAGAAGATCATCGCATCAAAAGGTGCAACGGTCTGGGGTCCTGGAGAAGCAATAGCAACACTTATACGAACAATTCTGGGTAATGAAAACCGTATTCTTACCGTGTCGGCATACATCAAAGCAGAGGTTCATAATATCGGTGATGTCTGTATTGGTGTTCCTGCCCGAATGAACCGGAGTGGTGTGTACCCGGTACCGATAAGAATCGAACCAACAGAAGTTCGTAACTTTCAAAATTCAGTAGAAAAGATCCGTGGTGTAACTCAGGAGATCTTTACCATTCTTGAGAATGGGGAATAGAAATCCCCTGGTATCCAGAGTTTTTAAAATCCCTGTGTAAGATTTACACAAGGGTAGATTCAACGATTTCTGCGCGTTCAACACCTTCAATGGCATTGAGCGTGGTTTCAATAACCTCTGTCTGTCCTTCTGCATCCGGAACAACCAGGGCTATCTTAAGGGCAACCAGTCCAAAGCCAATAGGCTCTTCCCTGATGTCCTGAACACGGGGGAATTTCTCTTTGATGGATGCGACGATGGCGTCACGGTTGATCTCCGGAGATTCCGGCATCACCTTGATAATAAGCGCTACGTCTCCCATGATCTCAGGGTCCCCGAAGGCCGCAGGTCGGGCAGATGTATTCAACACTCTGTTCTCTGCACCGGTAACACCGGCGGATCCTGGCCCCGCATGCTGGGCAGCCGAACTCTACAGAGCCCTCTTCTGCCATCGGGCCATTACATGACGTGCAGTTTGTTCCACTCATATTCAAACTTCCAAAAAGCTGCTTATCTGGTTTATTCATCAACACCTTAAATGGTACCGCCAAAGATCGTTCCAGGTACCTGCTTACCCCTTAGTAGATCAGCAAGTCTCGCATTATCTGATCCTCGGATTATGTGCCCACTGATGTGGTTATCAAAAACATACGGGATGAATGCCGGGTCAAGGTCATGGGTGACCATTCCTGGAAAAAGGTTTGTTACCTGCCTTTCCTGTGTCTGGATATAGTCGAGAGATTTTAAGAGGATGAGTGGGACCGATAAGAGATGTGCAAAATATGCACTGATGGTATCAGACGTGATATCCCAGGAATGCGGGAGTGGATCAACCTGCAACATATGGTCATATGGAAGGAGGATCCTGGGTCCTGCTCCAAATGCCGGCGTTATCGTAACTGGAATGCCATAGGTTGAAAGAAGCCACCCGTACTGGTCCATTGCTGCAATTGCCATGAAATGCGCTGCTGTACCAATGACGCCCTGTTCCCGGATTTCATCAGCAAAAACACCCCCGCCCGGAATGATGAGAATATCTCTCTGGCTGTCTTTAATTGTCCTGATAATGTCTGGAGCATGTTTGATCAAACTCCCTCCGATCTTCAGAACAATGGCCTGCGTACCATGCATCACAATTCAGTACCTTCATGTACCGGTGATCAATAAACCCTGATCCCCATGTATCGTCCTTTCCTTACCTTTGTATTGTGTGCGTTCTGTGTGGTTTCTGCATCTGCCGGTATCTCTATTCTTGAGGTATATCCTGATACATGGATAAAAGGGGATGAAGATGAGTATGTGACCATTGGATGGGGTAGTGTACCTGCACAATGTGAATTATCTGATGGTGAAGGAACGATTTCATTCGTCCCTGCTGATAATGCTGTGAAAAGGTGTACTATCGCGCACAATGGCGAGAGTTACAAACAAGTCTGGGGCCATTACCCGGACTTTGAGATCATCGATGCCACTCCCGCTGTCTCTCAGGTGTCATTACTGGGGAAATTTCAATTAGCCAACAAAAAGGATGAATTAACCCTAACCTCACAGGGTGTTATCCATGATTCAGTCTCATGGCCCGGGACATTCAAACCCAGGAAAGGGCAGATACATGTCTGTTCATCGGATGGGAGATGGGATGAACGGGTGCTTATGGCAGGAGGAAGCAGGATCGTCCCACAGACATTCCACAATATCTCCGGGGTTGCTTTTGTCTCACCTGATTGTTCACGAAAAGTCCTGGAAGAGTCTATTCACCACGCAAATGAGACTATTCTCCTCAATATCTATGAATTCACAGACCCAGGTCTTGCGAAACTTCTCTGTGATGCACAGCACCGGGGTGTATCTGTAACCGTTCTTCTTGAAGGAGGGCCGGTTGGTGGTATACCTCCAGAAGAATTTCCCATCATTCATGATCTGATACAAGCCGGTGCAGCTGTCAGAATTATGGAAGGGGACGGAGAGGATCATGCCCCATACCGGTATGATCATGCCAAGTACCTCGTGATAGACTCCTCCCGGATTTTTGTAACAACTGAGAATTTTAAAGAACATTCATTCCCCCATGCAGGATATGCAGGGAATCGGGGGTGGGGTGTACTCCTGACTTCACCAGATTTAGCAGAATATTTCGCACAGGTTTTTCACGATGACTCTGATGGTCCAGGAGTGAATACTGCTGAAGGTCGCCCTGGTCCAACAGATAAACCGGTTGTTGACCCTTACAGTCCGATATTTACTCCACAGGAATTTTCAGATGCTCAAATTACTCCTGTTTTTTCACCGGATACAAGCATCCTGATTGCAGATATGATAAACCAGAGCAATCGCAGGGTGTGGATTGAGCAGGCATATATTACTGATTATCCCGGTAACGAGACAAATCCGTTCCTTACAGCAGCAGTTCAGGCTGCACGACGCGGAGTAGATGTCAGGATTCTCCTGGACGGGTATTACTACAATGTTGAAGATGAGAATGACAATGATGAGATGGTAACCAGTCTACAAACCCTTGCTGCACGAGAGAATCTCTCCCTTCAGGCTAAGATACTTTATCCAGAACGAACAGGTCTACTCAAAGTTCACACAAAAGGAGTTATCGCTGATGATCACGTGCTGGTATCTAGTATGAACTGGAATGAAAACTCTGCCTGTTTTAATCGGGAAGCCGGAGTTATTATCCAAAGCACAGAAGCAGCCTCATATTTTGCATCGGTTTTTCTCATTGACTGGTCAGGGAAAAGAGCATCCGGACAGGCGGGTGATTCTTCGTCTGCTATGAATAATACCGGAGTGATTCAGATGATGGCTCTTGTAGGTGTGATGATCTTTTTAATAATCCTGTATCGCCGGCATCATCGGTAAATCAGATGTGTTCCAGAAGGAACACAAATATCAGGTAATACAGGGCAACTATCAGCATCAATACTCCTGCAATGCGGTTGATACTCATGTGATGGTGAGTAAAGAAGCTGATAAAAGTCCTGCTTTTTTCCATAGACAGGAATGAAAGCAAAAGGAGCGGGCTTGCCATTCCAAATCCAAAAAGAACAAAGTTGATGAAATTTGCAATAAAGTCTGCTGTGGTTGCAGAAATTGCAAACAACAATATAATCGATCCTGGATTGCACGGTAATGCGACAAGACCGAAAAATGCTCCAAACAAGGTTGCTGTAATGTAGGGTGTTCTTCCCACCGGTGTTGATATCATGGGAAAAAACCTGCCAATATCAAATCCTGCGATCATTGCAATGCTCATGATGGCAAGGATCAGGTATATGGCAGGTCCCAGGATTTCCAGTACATCTCCTGTTGAAACTTTTAAAATTGAAACAAAAAGTAGTCCAAAGGAGAACATTGCCAGGAGTACACCTCCGGTTACAGCAACACCGAGGGTGAGGGTAGAACTCCCTCCTGTTTTCGTTCTTCCTGCCAAAAATGCTAGGTATCCGGGGTAAAGCGGTAGAACACACATAGCCCCCAGTGGTGTGTATAGTCCGGCAAGAAAAGAGATAATCCAGGTTTCAGGTGTGATATCCATGGATTTTATGAACACAACTCATCAGCAGCACGTTTCAGGGTATCTGCACTGAATACGCCATCTTCAAGATAGGTGGCAGTCTTGCCGCAAATGATAATGGTCTGAGGTATTGACTGTATAAAACCCGGTCCATAGGCATTAATCAGACTTCTCGTTGCATCAGTCGGGGTGGCAGTGAAAATACCTTTAAATTTATTTGATTCCTGGTGGCGTTTTACCTTATCTAAGTTGTCGTTAGGATCAACATCCAGGGCAACCACGGTGTATGAGTCCGGGTATGCTGTCTGAAGTTTTGTTGACTCCAAAAGTTGCATGGAACATCCTGGACACCAGATGGCAAAACTATGGATGATGACCGGCTTTCCCAACTCTGCAAGATCTTTTATGGTAAACCGTTCTCCGGTTGCAACATTGGTCATGGAGGTTGTGATCCACGCAAGTTCAGGAGATGCTGTTTCGGAGTTGGCAACCTGTGGTACGACTGGCTCCTCACTTGCCAGGCACCCTGTACAAAGGAGGGCTCCAATGAGGATCCCAATAATGACCGGGAGTATTGTCCGGTTATGATGCATAAAGAAACTTCTGAGGTTTCTGGTTCATATACTTCAAGGAGAAATGAAAAAAATGTGTGTTCTTTATCGGACCGGCATTAAAAATTGGATGAGAAGAGCGATGACGTATGTTGCACACCCAAAGATAATTTGAGGCACCGTATATCTCTTAAAGACCGTTTTAACGTCATCACCCGTAGTTCTGTGTAAGAGCCAGAAATAGGGATCTGTTACAAAACAGATAAGTCCCGCTCCTCCGATGATCATTAAAAAAAGAGCCAGCGGATTTAACATGGATGGAATTACTGTTGTTGCAAGTACCTGGGCAGTCAGGTACGATGTCACAATGCGTGATCCTTGGGCTGTCTGAATAAGGGCTGCAAGGACAAAGGGGAACAGGAATATCGGGAGTGAAGATGCGAGCAGAATGGATGCATCCGCTGGAAAACTGCTCTGCTGAATAATGAATCCAAGTGCTCCGGCACCACAGATATCAAAGATGACCACACCACCATGCTTTGCTCCAAGCACCCACCCGGTCCATCGGATATCAGGCTTTGCAGTAGCAACAGCTGTAGCCATTCCGGCAAGCATGATAAATTGGAGAAGTCCTGCATGAGTGAGCCCGAGAAGCATATAACCGACTGGAATTGCGAGCAGGATCACTAGGAACGGGGCCCATGCCCGAAGGTGAAATGTTCCCTCCTCTCTTTTATATCCTATCTGTTCGCTTGTTATGTCAGCAAAATTGCACTGTCTCCTGACATACCAGATCATACTACCGATAAAAGCAAGTGAGAGTGGTATTGCAACCAGGTTATAGATTAGGGGTGAAAAATCCGGAGCAAATGCATCAAAGAGCGTGTATGTTACAGGAGTCGGATATACATATGCCACTCCAAGGACTGATCCAATCGCAACAAGGTAGATAAGGAGTGAACGTTTTCGTTCATCTGATGTGAAAAACTCGATCACCGGAGTCAGGATGATAAACGCAGTTATCGGACAGGTTGAAGGAACAGCAATCAGGTATCCTGCTATACCAGACAGAGTCGGTGGTCTTTTTAATAATGTCCGAAGGTCAGATACAATCTGCTGAATAAGCCCTTGTTCAGACAGGTATTTAGCAATAACTGAACCAGCGAGGATTGGTATACCAAGGCTGTTAAAGATGCTGCCACATCCCATTGCAACCTGCTGGAAGACCGTGTCCGGGGCAGTCCCGATCATGAGACCAAAAGCAACCGCCCCACCAACGAGGGTAAAAAATGGTGGAAGTCTGAACCGGAATCCAATTACAGATATTGCCACCATCACGATGATGAAAATCAGGATGGTATTCATTCCTTATTCTATCTGCAGGTGATCATATCAAAGCCTCTTGGTCAACACCTGAAAACCAGCTCTCATACGCAAGAAAGGGTAACCAACTGGGGATGCTGGTGTTTCAAAGTCAGGAGAAACTTGCTGTTGCCATCCTGCTTCTGGTTATAGTGGTCTGTCTGGCAGGAACTGTCCTGCTTGATGGTATGGGTAAAGAACAATTTTCAAAAGAATATACACCGGGAATGGCAGATGGAACCCTTGTCCGGTTTGAGGGGGTAATCGGTTCAGTATATCATGCCGCTGGGGGAAGCCAGATCCTCGATGTCTCTGGTGTCAGTATATTCATTCCAGCTTCTGTAGGAGGGATCCCTGATATCCAGGAAGGGAACCGGATTAAAATAATCGGGGCAATCCAGCACTGGAAAGGAAAAGAAGAGATCCTTGTCGAAGAGGCTGATGACATCACGCTTGTTTCATGATATCAAGAGAGAAATCTGCGTTGGTGATGGAATGTGTAAGTGATCCCATAGAAATCCTGTCAATCGCGAGGGGAGCATAGGAAGCAAGATTCTCTCCGGTGATCCCTCCGGATACCTCAATCACGACCTTATCGCGAACTCCTTTTTCTTTCAGAAGAACAAGGGTCTGTTCAACCTCAGCAGGAGCCATATTGTCAAGAAGGATGATGTCCGCACCCGCTTCTGCTATCATGAGAGCATCATCAATGGTATCAGCTTCAGCTTCAATCCGGTGATATGCTCCCGCAGACCTGGCTCGTCTGACTGCTTCATCCACCCTGACAAGTACCCGGTGATTATCTTTGATCAGGACTGCATCAGAAAGTGAGAACCGGTGTGGATCAGCTCCGCCAATCATGGCTGCCTTTTTGTCCATCAGGCGAAGGCCGGGTGCTGTTTTTCTGGTTGCAGTAATCTTGCACTTTGGATTGATTGATCTGACCACGTCCTGCAAGGTTCTGGTCTGTGTTGCAATTCCGCTCATCCTTCCCAGGATGTTTAGCAATGTCCGCTCAAGGAGCAGGATGGTATGTGCAGATCCATATATCTCCAGAATAACATCACCAGCCATATATGGTGTTCCATCAGCACCCGATTTTTTAATGCATAGCCCATACCATTCTGACAATCTGATACACTCTGCAATGCCTGCGAGAACCACGTGTTGTCTGGCTGATACCACTGCAGTACATGATTGTGGTTCAATAACTGCATTTGATGTAATATCTCCAAACTGGCTGTCCTCTTCGACAAATGAGATAAGTTTTGAGAGGGGAATGTCCGGAAATATCATGGAACCTGTAACATGTATTCAAGAGATTTTCTGGCACCTTCCATGATCTCCTGGGGTACCTGCACCTGTCCGGTGAGGTCACGCAGGCAGACAACAAGTTCCTGAAGTGTGGTTTTTTTCATGTCTGCACATAATGCATTTTCATTCCCCACAAATGTCTGATCCGGACAAAGTTCGCCGAGCCGGTCCAACATACCAACCTCGGTGCAGATATACCAGGATGATCCAGTCTTTGCTATTTCAGCCATTTTTCCGGTGGAAGCGATATGATCTGCATGTGCCCGGATTTGTGGCGGGCATTCAGGGTGAGCGATGATTTGAATCCCGGAGGATTTCACCTCTGTAAGATCTGCAGGATCAAACTGCATGTGCACATAGCAATGTCCCCCTTCAGGGATGGGAATGATCTCCTTATCCGGAAGAACAGATTGAACATACGACGCGAGGTTTGTATCAGGCCCGAATATTATCTGCCGGTGTGGTAGTGACTTGACAATCCGCACAGCATTTCCTGATGTACAAACAGAATCTGCAACAGCCTTGCATACAGCTGTACTGTTGATATACACGACCACTGCAGCATCCGGGTACTGTGCTTTTGTGCTCAGTATAACATCAGGGGTTAAAAAGTCTGCGAGCGGGCATCCTGCATCAGGCTCAGGCATCAGGACCATCCGGTCAGGATTGAGGATGAGAGCTGTTTCAGCCATGAACCTCACACCGCAGAGAACAAGGATTGGTTCAGTTGCTTTTTGTGCTGCAAGAGCAAGTTCAAGGCTATCGCCAATGACATCTGCAACCGCATGAACTTCAGGAAGTTGATAGTTATGAGCCAGTATGAGTGCCTTTCGCTCAGTTTTCAGGCGAAGAGCGTCTGCTATCAGGTTACGCTTTGTCACGATCCAATCACCAGGGGACTGTCAAGATTTTTTAAAAGTGAAAGCACTGAAAGTGCTGCGAGGTAGCTGGTTGCAGGATTATCAGGACTTGGATGATTGACGATCCGAATATTCGCCTCTCCAAATTCACCAGTTACCTGGATGTCGTGAATATTACGATCTACATCCGGGTCTGCCCAGAGTTCTACATCTACATCATGATCTGCCGCAAGTGCCAGAGCAACTGAAACATTGATGTTCTTTGGAAACTGCTTGACACATTCATTTGCTTTTCCCCGGAAAACAAGAGTCTTTGAAGAAACCGAAAGTCCAAGACTTTCCGGACTCTTTGTCGTTCTGAGAAGCACTGATTCGATCCTGCTTATCTGACCAACCTTGAGGTTGTCAAGACCCATGATAGCCCCGCTAGGAATGTGGATCTTCTTATTATGGTCCCGTGCTTTTTGAAGTAATACTTTTCTAAAATATGAATCTGATAAGGCACCAACTGAAAGAATCAGGATATTTTTTCTATTCTCCAGTACCTTTGGTGCATATTCCCTGACCGCCAGAACTGATGCAGCCTCTACGCAGATATCAAAATCCTGGGATATAAACTCCTGAAAATCTGAGAAAGCTGGGGCGCCACATATCCGGGCCAGTTCCTCTGCATGGTCCGGGAGGCGGTCAAAGAGTGCCTCTACCGTAAATCCATCCTGGTGGGTTGCTATAATTTTCCCAACATTGCCACACCCGAGGAGCCCGATTCTGACCATTGCCTACATATATGCAGAATATCTTTTAAGCCGTTTGGTTCCTGAATGATGAGTGCAACTGTCCATGAATAATTCTGACCATTTTTCCGGGGGGTCTGAAGACGCACGACCTATGTCAGATGACCATTGGAAAGAGAGATTATCCGGCCGTTTCGTCCATATTCGTACCTTTGGGTGTTGCTATAATGCCGGTGATTCAGATATTTTGTCAACAGTTTTGGAAGATCTGGGTTCCCGGATTGTAACTGACCCTGAAAGTGCTGATGCTATTGTCCTGAACACATGCATTGTCATTGGTACAACTGAACGGAAGATGATCAGGGAGATGGGTTCATATCCAGGCAAAGATGTGTATGTTACCGGATGTCTTCCCCTGGCACGTCCGGAAATCCTTGCTCAGTTCCCTGAAGTCAGGGTAATCATGCCAGATTCAATTCATCACGCCGCAGTGTACATCCCCTATATACGAAAAGGATCCGTACAGGTTGTTCAGGTTGGACCTGGTTGTATGGGTTCTTGCAGGTATTGTATTACCCGTCGTGCCCGTGGAAAGATCCAGAGTGTTCCCCCTGAAGAGATCATTTCACAGGTTGTTGCATGTGCAGAGGGAGGAGCGGTTGAGATCCGTCTTGCCGGGCAGGATCTTTCTGCATATGGGTGTGACACCCATGAGATGTCACTTGCATCCCTCCTCGAACAATTCCCATCATCCCTTGGCAGATGTAAGGTGCGACTTGGTATGATGAATCCGGCAACCCTTCTTCCGATAGCAGGAAATGTTGCCCGGGCGATGAAACATGGCCCGTTTTTTTCATTCCTTCACCTTCCAATCCAGTCAGGTTCAGATCAGGTGTTGGATCTGATGGAGAGAGGGTATCATCGTAAGGATATTTTGCACATCCTAGAAACATTCCGGTCAGAAATCCCAGACATCACGATTGCAACCGACATAATCACGGGATTCCCAGGAGAAACGGAAGAGGACCATGTAAAAACCTTAGATCTTCTTCGCCTTATGAAACCGGGTATGGTCAATGTCACACGTTATTCCTGGAGGCCTGGAATCGGGATGAGCAGGATAGGAGAACTTCCAGATCGGATTCGAAAAGATCGGTCGCGTGCAGTAATTCAAGAAGCCTATGCTGCCCTCCTGATAGATAACACAAAAAAAATTGGTAGAGTTCTGCAGGTTGTTGTCACTGAGCAATTAAAACCCGGTTCTGTAATGGCACGTTCTTCTTTGTATGAAGGAGTGGTTATCAGGGAGGAAGTGGTTTTAGGGACTGTCTGTCAGGTAACCATTACCGGATGTACACCTCATTATCTTATCGGTAAATTGGTCAGGGACTGATCAGACGGTTCTTTGCCTGTCCGGATGACGTATAGGTATTGATTGCAATGGAAGAAGTCATTGAACTAGGATTTAACCGGCTGGTTGAAATCATCAACCTGCATGATACGTCAATTGATGCGTATTCAGAAGAAATCAGAAATCTTGATGCATTATTACTTGGAAAGATGGCATCCCAGATTACTCAGGTCATCTCAAAAACCGGAATTGAACTTCTCGAAAAAGGGAAAAAAGATAATCAGGGAGAAATTTATGATCCACGACACTATCCTCTGAAGATGATAATTTTGGGTAAAAGTGCTGAACCGGTACTTTATCGCCCTGATAATATGTCTCGTTCTGTCCAGGATCAATTTTGTCTTCTTGGTGAGGATGGTAAATTTTACGAGATAATGTATAGCGCCGATGAGCTCATCATCGACTCATATCTTGCAGAAATAACCCCCCGCCAGGTCATTGATCTGTATGGGTATGAGGCAATGTTCATGCTCTATAAAGCAATGCAACAATATCTCTCGAATCAGGAAGAATTGCTTTTTGCACTTGAAAAAACGATTGCCTTTATCAGATCCAAAGAAACGATCTGATTTTTTATTCTTTTCCTTTCCAGCCAAATATCGGGAAGACCGGTTTGAAAATATCCTGTTCTTGTTCCTGCTTTCCAAGACTGAAGGCTTTACTTTTCCTGGCGCCATCCTGAGCCTGGTACGTCACTTCCACGATAAGGGAGGTGACCATCGTAGGAAGAGCAAGTTTTGTTGTTTCATCTGGCTGTAAAATATCAACATGCCATGGATTTTCTATCCCTGCTGCAGTAACAACTATCTTCTCTGCTGCTTTTGTTCCTGCATTTTCAAGAATTATTTCACGATGATTTGCTGAAAGATTTGCAAGCATAAGGGGGCGTGCATGTTTTGCCGCATCTGCCGAGATCATCGTTCCTAAAAGAAGCGTTCCGAATAAAATGATCGCAACGCCGGCTAGTATCTCCTGGTTGATGAGATACAATAAGACAGTGAGCCCTAATCCAATTCCTGCTACAAGGATGATTCGATAATTGCCAGAAATTCTTTTTGAAGCTGACATAAAACAGAAATGGGCCCGATGCGATTCGAACGCATGACCTCCCGGTTATCAGCCGGGTGCACCACCTGGCTATGCTACGGGCCCGAGGCTCTTATCAGGTGGTACTCACTCCTTATTAATACTTGCGTATTGATTTTCCTGGTTCTGGAGAACATAACAGATCATGACTCATACCAGAACAGGCAACATAATTAGAGAATCTCGTCCGGGTTTGAATATGGTAGTTCACTATCTCCTTGGAAATGAGGCGATTGCGCATGGATGCCTTGAAGCAGCCGTTGATGTCGCCTGTGGATATCCGGGTACACCCTCATCTGAGGTCATTGATACCCTGCGGATGGACCCTGACCGCGCCTGTAAGGTTGAATGGTCAGTAAATGAGAAAGTTGCCTTCGAACAAGCACTCGCAGTCTCATGGTGTGGCATGAGAGCCATATGCACGATGAAACATGTGGGTCTCAATGTTGCTGCAGATCCACTGATGACATCCGCATATACCGGTACAAAAGGCGGATTCGTAATTTTGAGTGCAGATGATCCATATGCTCATTCATCACAAAATGAACAAGATAGCCGGTGTTATGCAAGTTTCGCCCGGATTCCCTGTCTTGATCCATCAACACTCCAGGAAGCTCATGATATGGTACGGGATGCATTTGCCTTATCTGAAGAGTTTTCTCTTCCGGTTTTATTCCGTCCAACCACCCGTATCTGTCATTCGAAAAGTGATGTTGATATGGGGGAGATCAAAAGCTCTCATCGGACTGCTTTGTTTGAAAAAGATCCCCGTCAATATGTGGTCATTCCCGCGCATACGAGAATTCTTCATCAGAAACTCAATCAGAAACAGCCGGCATTAAAGAAAAGGCTCATCGAATTAGGATATAATCGATATGAACTCAAAGGAAAAACCGGAGTTATCTGTGGTGGTGTTGGCTCATCATATGTCCGTGAGGTTATCGGTCCGGATGTATCTCTTGCCATAATTGGTGCATACCCGATTGATGAAGACTGGTTAGGAGAATTTATCCGCAAACATGAGAAGATTCTGGTTGTTGAAGAACTTTCACCGGTCATTGAAGAGGTAGCAAGGCAGGTCTGTGGAAATATTCCGGTATATGGTAAAAAAACTGGACATGTCCCGTACGAAGGAGAACTTGCCCCTGAAAGAGTTGCAGGGTACATGCATTCCGCTGGATTTGACACGTCTGTCACCTATCTGTCTGCATCATCTCCTGCGGCACTTCCCGTGCGTCCTCCGATCCTGTGTGCGGGTTGTATGCACCGGACCGCAATGTTTGCCATGAAAAAGGTCTTTCGTGATGCAATATTTCCAAGTGACATCGGTTGTTACACACTTGGACTCCAACTGGGAACGGTTGATACAACAATTTGTATGGGTGCATCTATCACGATTGCTTCTGGTATGTCTCTTGCTGGAGAGCCCCGGGATATTGTCTGTACGATTGGTGACTCCACTTTCCTCCATACGGGTATCCAGGGACTGGTTAACGCAGTCTATAATGGGGCAAATATCACGGTTGTGATACTTGATAATCGCATTACTGCTATGACTGGTCATCAGCCAAACCCGACAACCGGAGTAACTGCATGTGGGGTATCAACTCCTTCCGTATCAATAGAAGCTATTTGTCGTGCAAGTGGTGCAACATTTGTAGAGACCGTCAGTCCGAATGATTTAACGACCTTTATTAATGTCTTAAAGGAGGCAAAAGCACGTCAGGGTGTAAAGGTTGTCATTGCCCGCCAGCCCTGTGTAATCTCTGAGAAACGGGCAAAGATTAACCGCGGTCGTTACATGGTCCATAAGGATCTCTGTATCGGGTGCAAAGCGTGTATTAAGTTCGGATGTCCTGCAATAGAACTCAATGGAGGTCTTGCTTCGATAACCGATCTCTGTTCCGGCTGTGGCGTATGTGTCCAGATATGTCCGGTCGGTGCTATCGGTAGGGAGGTAAAGGAATGAGTTTTGATGTCATGATTGTTGGAATCGGGGGTCAGGGCACTATCCTCACTTCTAATATTCTGGGAAGAGCTTGTGTGTTAGAGGGAATCCCGGTAAGAGGAGCAGAAACTCATGGTATGGCACAGAGGGGCGGTTCTGTTGAGTCACAGATCAGGATAGGGCAACAATTTGGTCCGCTTATTTCACCGGGAAATGCCGATCTCCTGCTTTCATTTGATCTCATTGAAACAGTCCGTGCAGCACACTGGCTTAAACCGGATGGCTCAATATTTACCAGCAGAGATTTTGTAGTCCCAACATCAGTGTTTATGCAGGATTACCCGGCACCAACTGAAAATATGCTTCTAGAAATGTTGGGAGATAAGACATACTCGATAATAGATACCCGACGCATAGCAGAAGAAGCAGGTAACATCCTAACTCAAAATATCGTGCTCCTTGGTGCAGCATCTCCTGCATTGCCTTTAAAGAAAGAGTCTTTACAGGATGCTATCAAAAAAACCGTACCACCAAAGACGGTGGATCTGAATCTAAAAGCTTTTGATATGGGGATAGAAGCAGGAAAATTGTGAATTATTTCCCGCCTTATTTTTAATTCTAATACCTACCTGGCATCTATTCAGATGTAAGTAGACCAGAAAACCTCTTCTTAAAACGGAACGATATACTGATATGAATATGAATATTTTTTTAATAATCACAATCTTTTTTTTGGCGATTCCTGGTGTAGTGCTTGCCTTTTCTGTAGATCATGTTGATATCTCAATCGATGAAATGGGTAATGCTGCAGTGCAGATGAATTACCAGGCAAATCATATTGAGGTTGGTGCATACTCTCTGGCAACTGTCGTGATGGATGTAAAGAATGTTGCCAAAGAGCGGCTTGAAGCAGTATTTCAAAAAACTGTGTCGGTTCAAGAAATCAGTCCTTCATCAACGCGGTTTGTGGTACAGGATTTTGCCCAGGTGGAAAATGAGACTATTATCAGCCCGTCATTTGAGTATTTGGATGCTGAAATGCTCTTTGATGAGAGATTAAAATGGATAAAAGATGCGTTGTCCCTGGATTTTACTCCGAAAATAACAAAAATTCAGTTTCTTGATGGATATTATGAGTCATTTGAAAACCTTGATGCCATTCCGGAAATTATACACACCCTCATGAAATAGATCCGTATTTCTACCTGTGTTATTCTTTCTAATCTGGTAGATGCACCAACTGATGTCTTTTCCATACACAATTCGCATCATGCCCAGTTATGATTTCACTCGAATGGTGTAGATGGGGATCCAATGACCGCACCAGCGATCAAAAATATTATAAGTCAAAACCTACTACCTGTATGATCATGTCTCAAAACGTAACCGGGACAGGGAACGTCGTATCATCTGGTACGGCAGGTCGCTTTCTCCAGCGATAAGCATTGTACACGAAAAATTACTGTTTTCGATACGACACTCCGTGACGGGGAACAAACTCCGGGTGTGTCTTTCTCGCCTTCAGATAAGATAGAAATCGCCCATCAGTTATCTGATATCGGTGTTCACATCATTGAGGCGGGTTTTCCAGCATCTTCAGCCGATGAGTATTCAACAGTGAAGGCCATTGCAGCAGAAAACCTGAATTCTATCGTTTGTGGTCTGGCCAGATCGGTAAAACAGGATGTAGACCGGTGCATCGATGCTGGTGTGGACATGGTGCATGTTTTCATACCGACATCTGAGGTCCAGCGAATACACACCATCCGCAAGAGCCACGAAGAAGTAGTCGCCATTACTGGTGAAATTGTCAGGTATGCTCGGGATCATGCAGATAAGGTGCTGTTTTCTGCCATGGATGCTACACGGACCAGCATTCCCGAGCTGATAGAGGTCTATACTACCGCGGTTGAGGCCGGAGCTACAGCAATAAATGTGCCGGATACTGTCGGTGTTGCGACGCCAACCTCAATGAGAGCCATGATTGATGCATTACGTCCGAAAATCCCCGTAACCATCGATGTCCATTGTCACAACGACTTTGGAATGGCAACAGCAAATACCATTTCGGCGGTAGAAGCTGGTGCAGATCAGGTCCAGGTGACGGTGAACGGGATTGGTGAAAGGGCAGGAAATGCAGATTTAGCATGTACGGTCATGGTTATCGAGTCCATCTTCGGATGTGACACCGGGATCCAAACCGAGCGACTGGTTGAAACCTCACGAATGATATCACGGTTTTCCGGGATCATGGTCCCTCCGACATACCCCGTGACTGGTGAGTTTGCCTTTTCTCATGAAAGTGGTATTCACTCGCAGGGAGTCATTGAAAATTCCAGTACTTTTGAGCCAGGAATCATGACCCCGGAAATGGTTGGTCACCGGCGTCGGCTGAAACTGGGGAAACATGTCGGGAGACACGCAATCCGGGAGATGTTAAACCAGGTGCATATTTCACCGGATGATACCCAGATGGATGATATCATCAGCAGAATTAAGCAGATCTCCTCAAAGGGAAAGAAAGTCACTGAGCATGACCTGTATGAGATTGCAGAGACCGTAACAGGTGCATCTGCAGGTGGCCGGTATGTAGAGCTGGTTGATATTGCTATTATGACCGGTAACCACATGATCCCAACCGCAACAGTTCGGGCCCGGGTGAATGGTGTGGAAGAGGTCTGTTGCAGGACTGGCAATGGTGCAGTCGATGCCGCCATTAAGGCACTGATCGGCACCGTTCCAAAACCAGCAGTATTAAAAGAGTTTAACATCTCTGCGATATCTGAAGGGAGTGATGCAATCGGACATGTCACCCTGGTTGTTGAAGATGAGAAAGGCAGGCTGTTTGATGCCGCCGCATCAGGTGATGACGTGGTGTTAGCGTCAACGGAGGCGATGATTAACGCAATAAATATGGTGTACCGGAATGGCAGGAACAATCACTGAAAAAATATTCAGAGCCCGGTGTGGGCGGGACGTAACGGCAGGCGAAGTGGTCATGGCTCCAATAAGCGGAGCAATGATTCATGATATTACCGGACCGCTTGCTATTGAGAAATTTTATGAAATGGGTGGCAAACAAGTCTTTGATCCGGAAAAGATCATTATGCTTTTTGACCACCAGGTACCAGCCGACTCCCTGAATGCTGCAGAGATCCAAAAGAATATGCGAATTTTTGCAAAGGAGCAAGGTATTCACAACTATGACATCAAAGAAGGAGTCTGTCACCAGGTGACTCTGGAAAAGGGTCGTGTCTGCCCAGGTGATATTGTCATCGGGAGTGATTCACATACCTGCATGTATGGTGCAGTCGGAGCTTTCGCAACCGGAGTCGGGTCAACTGACATGGGATTTGCCCTTCGGTACGGCTGCCTGTACTTCAGAATTCCTGAAAGTATCAGGGCCGATGTCACCGGAGAGTTTCAGAAAAGGGTTGGTGCAAAAGACCTTATCCTCAATATTATCAAGGATATTACCGTGGATGGGGCAACCTACAAAGCAGTGGAGTTTACCGGTGATACCATTGGTTCAATGAATATGGCTGGTCGGATGACCTGTTGTAACATGGCGATTGAGATGGGTGGAAAAGCAGGCATTGTTCCTCCTGATCAGGTGACAAAGGAGTACCTCTCAGGCAGATGTACTTGCAGGGATGAAGACCTTGTGAGTGATCCGGATGCTGTATATGCATCATGGCGTGACTATGATGTTTCTGATCTTGTTCCACAGGTTGCAACCCCCCATAATGTTGATCAGGTTGTCGATGTGACCGAGATTGCTGGAACTCATGTTGACCAGGTCTTTATTGGTTCCTGTACAAATGGAAGATTTGAAGATCTACAAGAGGCTGCTGAAGTCCTTGGGGATAAAAAATTCTCTGATGATGTCAGGGTTTTAGTGATACCTGCATCAAAGGCTGAGTACCTGAAAGCACTTAGAGCCGGACTTATTGAACAGTTTGTCGAGGCCGGGGCACTTGTCGAAGCACCCTGTTGTGGCCCATGTATGGGAGGATCCTTTGGCCTTATCGCATCTGGTGAGGTTTCATTCTCAACATCCAACCGGAACTTCCGGGGACGACAGGGGTCGGCAGAAGGTAAAGTTTACCTTGGATCTGCGGCCACCGCTGCAGCAACAGCCATTCATGGAGAAATAACTGATCCACGGGAGGTGCGATGATGAAGGTGTGGAGATTTGGAGATAACATCGATACTGATGCTATTATTCCAGGCCGGTTCCTGACTATCAATGATCCTACCGAGCTGGCAATACATGCATTTGAGGGAATCAGGGACGAATTCTCCAAAGAAGCAAAACAAGGAGATATCATCGTTTCCGGCAGAAATTTCGGATGTGGTTCATCCCGGGAACATGCACCATTAGCTCTGACCGGTGCCGGTATTCAGATGGTGATCGCTGAATCATTTGCCCGGATATTCTACCGGAACAGCATCAATGTTGGTCTGTTACCGGTAATATGCCCCCGTGCATCAGAAATTAATGAAACTGATAATGTCGTCCCCCATCTTGATGAGGGATACCTTGATGTTTCTGGCAAAAAACTGCCTACCGAACCGGTTCCGGATTTCCTTAGACGGATTATTGATGCCGGAGGGCTTGTTGCATATGCAAAAACAATACGGGGTGAAGACCTGTGCACAAAGTAGCAGTAATCGGAGGGGATGGCATTGGTCCTGAGATTATTGATTCTGGGAAAATTGTCCTCGAAGCAGCAGGTGAAAAGTTTGGTTTTGATATTGAATGGACTGGTTTTGATATCGGGGCAGACCGGTACCTTGCCACCGGAGAACTTCTTACCGAGGATGACCTGAAGGAACTTGAAAAATTTCAGGCAATATATTTTGGCGCCATTGGTGACGACCGGGTAAAGCCAGGTATCCTGGAGAAGGGAATTCTCCTCAATCTTCGGTTTTACTTTGACCAGTATATAAACCTTCGTCCAATCCGTATGCTTGCCGGAGTAGAGACACCACTTGCAAACAAGAGACCGGAAGATATCGACTTTGTAGTGGTCAGGGAAAATACTGAGGATTTTTACGTCGGGATAGGATCCAGGCTAAAGGGTCATGAGAAAAAGATGCTTGAGGTTAACCGGGATCTGTACTCAGTGAAATTCGGACTAGATGTCGAGACCGATTCAGACGAACTTGCCTACCAGATTGGTGTCATCAGCAGGGAAGGTGCCAGCCGGGTAATTTCCTATGCTTTTGACATGGCACAGGACAGAAAGAAGAAGGTTACCTCGGTGGACAAGGCCAATGTTCTGTCTGACGTGTATGGTCTCTGGCGGGATGTATTCCTCGAGACCGCAGAGAAGTATCCGGGGACCAGCCATGAGTTCACCTTTGTTGATGCTATCACCATGTGGTTTGTCAAAAATCCGGAATGGTTCGATGTCGTTGTGACGCCGAATATGTTCGGAGACATCATCACTGATCTTGGCGCTATGATTCAGGGAGGACTTGGTCTTGCTCCAGGCGGTAATATTAACCCTGAAGGAACCAGTATGTTTGAACCTATTCATGGATCTGCACCGAAATACAAAGGTCAGAACGTTGCAAATCCTCTTGCAACAATCTGGGCCGGATCAATGCTTCTTGAACACCTTGGAGAGAAAGAGGCTGCTGACCGGGTTTTGCAGGGTATTGAAGCTTCTATCCGTGAAAAAATTGTGACAAAGGATATGGGTGGATCGGCCAGCACAAGTGGTGTAGGCGACTGGATAGCAAGATGGATATCAGATTCTTAGATCTTTTACCCCTCTTTTTTTAACAGGATTGTTTTTCTGATCTCCCGTATAGTGGCTGAAATATGCTCTATTCCATAGAGAAAAAGGATGATTCCTGAAAAAGTGCAAAGATAAACTGCCAGTCCATCATCCCCTCACCTAAGGCCTGGATTCTGAATCACTGTTCTTTCTATCATATTATCAAATATTGTGTATCGCTAGTCTGTACCCCGATATAATCAGTGTTTAGATGAATAAAAAAACCATTTGACTTAGTCTATGCGATCTCATAAACTCCATGTTGCTATACATTTGGGTTTAATAAAATTACATTTCATAGGGATGTTTCTGCTGAATGGGAGACCGGGATCTATATTGGCCTTATTCAGGCCATTCCAAATGGGTTTGAAAAAGCAGCAAAATCATGTCATTTCAAAGAAATACTACTGAACAATAGAAAAAAACCAGAACGCTAAGGGGGAGATTTGAACTCCCGAGGGATTGCTCCCACAAGATTTCCAATCTTGCGCCTTCCCAGACTAGACTACCTCAGCAATTATGAGATGCCTATATACATTAGCAGTCAGTTCTTTTAAGGCTTTTCTCTCTAGGGGTATGAGTCTTCCATACTGCAGGGTAAATTCCGGTGTCCTGCAGCACCAGGCGGGGAGCGACAACAAGTCCCTTTTCTCCGGGAACAATACGTGAACTTGTCATAAGTGCCTCTCCAATTCCGATAAGATCCTCTCCTGCCATCATAACCACAAGATCCTCCATCTGGAACTTATCAAAACTCATTATCCCTCGTGATGATAGTCGTGCCCCATGACAGATGGCGTCCGCTGCTGACTCTTTCATGTATATTCGTGGCATTCCTTCAAGAGCCTCAAGAGGTGATCGAATGATTTGTGCAAGGGCAGTCTCATCACCAGTACGTGCCTGTTCAACAGCATCTCGCAGGGCATGCAATGTTACACAATCTTTTTCATAAAATGGACCTGACCGCGTCCTTCTGAGCTCAACCATATGTCCGCCAACTCCACACGCTAGGCCAATGTGATGGCATAATGATCTAATGTATGTCCCCGAATCACACTTTACCCTGAGAAGGACCAGGCGGTCATTTCGGTCAAGCATCTCGAGCTCATGGATTTCCCGAATACGCAGAGCCCGCTTAACTGCACTTCTCTTCGGAGGTCGTTGGTATATCCTGCCGGTAAAATGCAGAATGACCTCTTTGAGATCATTATCTGACACGTCTCCCTGAAGACGGAGGAGGGCAATATACTCCTTGTCATCCTGGTGGAGAATACTTGTTAGTCTCACCGCTCTTCCAAGTAAGATTACCAAAACACCTGATACCGGCGGATCAAGAGTGCCGGTATGACCAACTGATGACACGCCGGTAATCTCCCTGACCCATGCGGCAACCTGGTGGCTGGATGGTCCTCGAGGCTTGTCGATCAGGATGATAGATCCCTGGTGAGCTGCTATGTTTCCCAGGGTATGTTGTTGTTGGTTCATTATCCACCTGGATTCATGAGTAAAAAGAGATTTAATTCATCAAGCGTGCCTTCAAGAGATCCATCACCAATTACATCAGGGATAAGTCCTGCTTCTTCCATAGCTTCAGCAGTTACTTCGCCGATTGCGATAAGGACCAGATCCTCTCTTCGTTTCCACAGGGCAGATTTGAATGATAAGGCACTCGTAAACAAAATTCCCTCTGCTGTGCCTAGACTCAGGAGTTCATAGGTAGGAATCAGGGAGTATATCTGATATTCAAATGGGAATCCCCCTGCATCCCGGATGCCATTGAAAAGTTTTTCATTCGGTGCATCTGATCGGGGAATTCCAATTTTTTTCCCAACAATCCATTCACCCAGGAATGGAACAAATGCCCGGGAATAAAATTCATGGAGAACTTCACACATGATGCCAAATTCCCGCAGAGCTTTTGCAGTCTGCGGCCCGATTGCGATTACACGTGGGAGGGGCAGATCCTGAAGGCACGGCCCTATCTGATGGGCTGGAAGAGCACTTGTAAAGAAAATACAATCAAATTTTCGATCCTTTACATCCTGAATGAATAGATCTATCTGATCACTATTCATTTCCCCGACAAGTGGGGAAACAGTGAAACAATCGTGGCCTCTTCGTGCGCACCGTGCTTGGTCATCCCCATCTTTCCCTTTCAATCGTGTAATTGCAATCCGCATATCATCCCCCGGCCCCATGTATTCAGAACGGATGCGGATATTTTATGCGTTCTATACACTTAAATCCATGAGAACCAGATGATTCCTGTTTTGACCGGTATTATAGGTGGTATGGTATGTGGGACAATAAGTGGTTTAACGCCAGGAATTCACGCAAATATGATTGCAGCGTTTTTGCTTGGATTTTCTCCAATCATTCTGCCTTATCTTGGTCCGGAAGGAATGGCTGCAATCCTCATTGCCACGCTTATCACTCACTCATTTCTAGAAATAATTCCCGCTACATTTCTTGGAGTCCCGGATGATGGCACGGCTCTCTCTGTATTACCTGCTCATTCACTTACTATGGATGGGAAAGGTGAAGAGGCAGTCCGGATATCAGCTCTTGGCAGTCTGTGGGGTGTGATCTTTGCAATTCCCCTTGCATTAGGTGCATTATGGTTTATTCCCTTACTGCAGACTCCGATAGATATTCTGACAGGTTCACTTCTGATACTCATTATGGGGATAGTTATCGTTCGCAGCGAATCTACCGGCTGGCTTTGTGCCCTTTTTCTGGTATCCGGACTTCTTGGGATGTTTGCATTTCGGTTTGATTATCTTTCATGGAATACCCTGGGTGCAGGAAACATTCTCATGCCTCTCCTCACCGGACTCTTTGGTCTTCCCTTTCTACTGACAGCATCTGAAGGAAGAATTCCTCGTCAACACTATTCCGGGATGGAGATAAGTACTCACACTATTATACGGTCAACACTTCCTGGAACCTTTGCAGGTCTGGTAGTGGGGTGGCTTCCAGGGCTTTCTACGGCATCGGCAAATACTCTGGTATCTGGATTCATTCCCTATGATGAGGGGAGAAGAAATTATCTGACAGCAATGGGTGCCTCCACACTTGCAAATGCAATCATCGGCATTGCAGTATTCATTGCAATAGGACGTATGAGAAACGGGGTAATGACAGCTTTTTCAGGATTTGATACCCCCCCGGTTTTATTTCTTTTAACTATTGCTGCCATTGTTGCCCTGGGGGCATATGGGATTACCCTCGGATGTGCCGGGTTGGCTCAATCACTATCAGGACTGAATAGTTCACACCTGAATACCGGAGTTGCTGTGAGTCTGATAATCATCTGTGGGATCCTCACCGGTCCCTTTGGGCTCATTATTCTCATACTGGCAACAGCGATTGGAATGATCCCCGAATTGCTTGTCATTTCAAGAGTTCCATGTATGGGTGTGGTCACGATACCAGTGATCCTCTATTCTTTTGGAATCCGGGTAATCTAACATGAATAAAGGAAAAGAAACGAAAGAGAATCCTGATTGGTTCACATTTTGCACATACAAATTTGAAGAAATCCTCTCTCCCTCTTCATTAGCCTGGATGGATTCGCTAAATGTCATACGAGAACTAAGGGATTCTGGAGGTCTACATGGTCTGCCAGACTGGGAGGATGCGGTTTCCCGGAGTATTGTTACAGACAGGTCTGCCTATCTGTCACTGTTACGGGATGTCTCAATTGGTCTTCTTGTTTATGATCTTGAGGATTCATGTAATAAGGATGAAATGGCCCTCATTCATCTGGTGAGAATCCTGGATGAGATTGATAGAGCTTTATCACGGCTCTATGAAAAAATTGAAGATTATTATATTGCAATGCATCCTTCAGAACTTGCCGGGTATGAGAAAAATATCCGAGAACTTGTTGATTCTTTTGCAAAGAAAGAGACTCATCCCTTACGTCACCTAGCAAAAAATCTCATAAATATTCAGGAATCAAGATCGAACATCGCACTTCATGTTCGTGAATATGCTGAAAAGGTAATACCAAATATGTCAGCTCTCTGTGGGCCTCTTGTAGCGGCCCGTTTGCTGGAACACGCTGGCAGCATTGACCGATTGGCCCGTATGCCAGGATCATCTCTTCAGGTGCTCGGAGCTGGTCCGTCACTATTTAAACACCTGACAATAGGATCAAATCCTCCCAAACACGGGATCATATACCAATACAAAGGAATTCATCATGCAAAACGCAAATCCCGGGGAAAGGTCAGTAGGGTTGTCGCTTGTCAGCTTGGTATAGCAGCTAGAATAGATCGGTACCGGGGATCTCGTGATGAGGTATTTATAGAAAAAGCAGGTGATCGGATATGCAGGGCAGGCAAACGACTTTAATTTGGCAGGATGGAATTCTGCTTTCACCTGGAAAAATTTTGCCAGGTGATCGGGTTCATAATGGAATGAGGATCTGGCTTCCGGAAAAGAGCAAAGTTGCTGCTCTTTGTCATCTTAACGGAGAGCCTCTGATTAGAGACGCTAGAATATTATATTTGGGAGCTGCGTCCGGAACCACGGTTTCATTCCTTTCAGATTATGCAGAAGTGATATATGCAGTTGAATTTTCTCCCAGACCTGTCCGGAGCCTTGTACGTCTTGCTCGTCAGCGTTCCAATATTATTCCTTTCTTTATGGATGCCCGGAACCCTGAACGATATCTGCCATTTGTTGAACCGGTTGATATCCTCATACAGGACATTGCACAACGGGATCAGGTAGAGATAGTAATAAAAAACCTCTGTATGCTGAAAAAAGGAGGAAATCTTATTCTATTTTTAAAAATGCTCTCGATGGGTGTATTAAAGGAATATGAAGAAATTATTGATCTGAGTATAATCCTTTTAAAAAAGGCAGGAATAACGAATATGCAGGTTATTCCATTAGAAAAATATCACGCTGGCCATGTTGCAATAACTGGGGTATATTACCCTAAGCAATGAAAAGAAAGATTATAGCCCGAAGCAGATTCGAACTGCTGTCACAAGGTCCAGAGCCTTGTATGATTGACCTCTACACTATCGGGCTGAGAGCCTCTATATGTTAGGGGCAATGGTACTTAAATTTATCTCTGACTCTTCTGGATGCTGGTGGCTTCACAGGTGATGCGCGAAATTCATAAAATAACCCCATGAATATAACATCTCTCTTCGTTATGCTAATCAGGTGGATCTGTAATTCTCATAATATTCAGGGGATATGAAAAATCGCAGTCACATTTTTACACTTTTGGATGGTTCAATACCAAAAAGGATATAAAAGGCATTTCACAAATATCTAGTCATACTTCGATTTCTCGGAGTATATGCATACATCCGGTGAACAGTCACCAATAACAATGGCTGATCGGCGGATGAATGCGAAACGAACGTTTGTTCGGAGGACATGTAATGAACGCAAAATATGCAGTTGTCATGATGGTGCTTGTTGCACTTGCACTTGTGGCACTTCCTGCTTCTGCAGCAATCAACAAGATTCCAGCCGGGGGAGAAATCTTCCTTGGTGAAAAGGGACTTGATGTTTCTGCAGCAGTAGGCGGGGCAAGCCAGATTGCATGGTGGCAGCCAGGTACCAACACCGAGACTGAGCAGCCTGCAGATATCCAGCAGGTTACCAACGCACAGTCATTTTATGTTTCCCCTGATATCTTCGTCGGAAAGACCGGCAACTGGTATCAGTGGAATGGCAGCGTAAAAGGACCGCTCTCATTTAACATCAAAGAACCATCACTCAACCTGAAGGTCTGGGATGGATCTGTTGATGAAGATGTAACTGGCAAGGCTATTCCTGTAGGCAACTACGGAAACTTTGTGGTTGAGACCAACATGCAGAGCATCATCACCCGTCCAGGGTTCCAGCCTGCAGATGCACCTTTCAAGATCAAAGTAAAGAGTGCAGATGGTGGTGTCTACACCAACCTTGTTGGAAACAACGGTAAAGAAATTTCGCTGACCAATCTTGCTGTTAATCAGCAGCTGTGGTACTGGGTAAGCCCAGACAACAAGCACACTGAGCCAGCACCAAATGACGGATGGAACACTGCAGCTGAGGACCAGTACGGTAACCGCATGTACAAGGCAGGTACCTACACAGTCTGGGCAGAGTGTAACGCCAATGGTATGAAGGATCAGTATACTGCACCTGACGGTTCAGATTATACCGGGAAGACTATCTCTGCTGTAAAGAGTGTTCAGATCGCCACCGACCAGGTGAAGATCGAAGCCAACAAGGACACAGTAGTCCGTGGCAACCCATTCTCTGTCACCATCACTGGTGTACCAAATGCTGAGTACTATGTCTGGGCAAAGGGAACCGGCTCAATGACCGGTCAGCCTGATGACCAGCCACCGATGATCCTGTCCTCACAGGCTGATGTCAAGCAGGACGCAGCTGCAGGACCATACGAAATCGGTAAGTACCAGTATGAAGGTGGTGCAGGGAAGAGCATCAAGCAAGATGTCCCCGACGATCCCGAATTCCACGGAACCAAGTTCTACGCACTTGTAAAACTCAACTCCAGTGGAACCAGAACCGTTGAGTGGAAGTCTTCCAAAGACACAAAGGACAAGAAGTACACTATCCGTGTAGAACGCAAATCCGGAAGCCAGTACAAGTCTGATGAAGTCGATGTCAAGGTAGAGAAGGGCGATGTAACCATCGTCGCATCTGGTGACCAGAGCTACTACCTTGGTGAGGAAGTCAAACTCTCCGGTACCAACTCCGAGACTGACGTTACTTATCTGTTTATAACCGGTCCAAACCTCCCGACACGGGGTGGTATGCTGAAATCTCCACGTAAGGAAGTCAACAATGACCAGCCTGCATCCTTTGATCAGGCAGACGTTCAGGATGACGACACCTACGAGTTCAAGTGGCAGACCGCCAACCTTGAGATTGACGCAGGAACCTATACTGTATATGCTGTAAGCGCTCCACGTGACAAGGATCACCTGAGCGATGCACAGTACGACACTGTTTCACTCGTTATCAAGAAACCATACATCCAGGCAACCGCATCTGCAAGTGTTGTTGCAAAGGGTGACAAGATGTACCTCCGTGGTACTGCAGAAGGCGACCCGTCCAAGGGTGTTGCAATCTGGATTCTTGGAAAGAATAAGGCTCTCTACGCAACTGAATCCGTGAACGATGACATGTCATTCGAGCACGAAATCAAGAGCGCAACAACTGAGTCTCTCTATGCTGGACAGTACTTCGTTGTTATCCAGCACCCGATGTACAACAACGAGTTCGATGTCTACCCAGACAACCCGATCGAGCCACAGTACGTCTATGGTTCCTACCCAACCCGGAACTCCCAGATCTTCAAACTGGGTGGCTCTGGAGCACTTCAGGGAACTGATGCAGCAGAAGCACTTGTGCAGGCAATCAACTCCGCAATGGTAGACGATACCTACACCAAGCTTCAGTTCCTCGTTGAGGAAGCCAAGGTCACTATCAATCCGATCGGTGAGCAGGCTGTAGGTTCCAAGTTTGAGATCACCGGTACCACCAACCTCATGTATGACGACAACGATCTCCTTGTTGAGGTAACTTCTTCCTCATTCAAGCCGACCGACAAGTCACAGAGTGGTGAGTTCAGCGGTGCAACCGGAACTGTCAAAGTCCAGCAGGGCACTGACGGTCTGAACAAGTGGACATTCAATGTTGATGCAAGCACCTTCAAGCCGGATGAGTACATCGTCCGTGTCTCTGGTGTTACCACCGACACCGTCGAAACTGCACTCTTTAACGTAGTTGAAGCAGGTGCAATTCCGACCGCAGCTCCAACTGTTGCACCAACCGAAGCTCCGGTAGTTAACGAAACTCCAACTCCGGAACCAACCACCGTTCCACCAACCCCTGAGCCAACCACTGTTCCACCAACCCCTGAGCCGACCCAGCAGTCCCCAGGATTTGGTGCACTGATTGCTCTTGCAGGTCTTGGTGCTGTCGCATTCCTTGTAATGCGCCGGAACTAAACGGAAACCCTTTCTTTTTTTAGTCTATCGATCTCTTCCCCTCGTATTATCAGAGGACCATAAATAGGATCAGACAGCATATACCGGGTATGCGACTTACCGTTCGACTCGTGGATATTGCTGCACGGGGAATTCTCTTACATTTCAATGATGCAAAATCACTTGGGGTTCTGACTGGCGACAGAGTTGTTATCTCATCTCCGTCATCCGGAAAAGTAACTGCCGATTACGTGGAAACCACTACCACCCTCATTGAACAGGGTCGTATCGGTGTCTACCATCACACAAACGAATTGCTCGAACTAACAGAAGGTGGTGTTGTTGATGTCAGCGTAGCAGACCGTCCGGTCTCCCTTGATTACATCAAAAAGAAGATGGAGGGAGAAAAACTCAACCGTGAAGATATCAGAACAATTGTAACGGATATCGTGCAGGATAGACTTTCTCCAAGTGAGATTACTGCTTTTGTTGTCAGTTCATATATCAACCAACTGGATATGGACGAGATTGAATCTCTTACTCGTGCTATGGTTGAAACCGGAGATCAGATTGAATTTCATTCCGGACCTATTGTTGATAAACATTCCATCGGTGGAGTGCCAGGGAATAAGATCTCTCTAATAGTAGTTCCGATTATTGCTGCAAGTGGACTGTTAATCCCAAAAACAAGTTCAAGAGCTATTACCGGAGCCGGAGGCACTGCTGACCTAATGGAGGTTCTGGCTCCGGTTGAGTTTAGTGCATCAGAAGTCCAGGAAATGACTATAAAGACTGGAGGTGTGATAGTCTGGGGTGGTGCTACAAATATTGCACCTGCAGATGATAAGATCATCATTCAGGAATATCCCTTTAAAATTGATCAGATTGGACAGATGATTGCCAGTGTAATGGCAAAGAAATTTGCAGTAGGTGCTGACGTTGTTGCTATTGATATCCCGGTTGGAAAATATTGCAAGGTTCATTCAATAGAAGAAGGACGAAAACTCGCAAGACAATTTATTGAGTTAGGTGAACGTCTGAACATGCGTGTTGAATGTGCCCTTACCTACGGTGATGCACCTGTTGGACGTGCTATTGGGCCGAAACTAGAAATTAAAGAGGCACTTAGTGTTCTTGAAGGAAGTGATTCTCCCCGCTCCTTAATACAGAAGAGTTGTGTTATTGCAGGAATTGCCCTTGAACTTGCCGGAAAAGCAAATCGTGGAGAAGGAGCAAATGTTGCACTGGAAATATTGCAGTCCGGGAAAGCATTACAAAAATTCCAGGAGATAATTAAAGTGCAGGGAGGAAAACCTGACATAGCCTCTGCACAGATTACTGCAGGGGAGCATTTTTACACCGTTCGTGCAGATAGCAATGGGTATGTTATTGATCTAAACAATCATTCACTGATAACCATAGCTCGGACGGCTGGTGCGCCTGCAGACCACGGAGCAGGATTATATCTTCATGCAAAACATGGAACAAGTCTTTCCAGAGGAGATCCTATTTTTACTATCTATGCAGACAGAAAATGGCGCCTGGAAAAAGCAATTGAGATAGCCAGACGATTACGTCCTGTTATTGTAGAAGGTATGCTCATTGACCGGGTTCCAAATGTCAGGGAATGGTTACCCGGAAGATCACGTAACCATGACTAAAAAATACCTATCCTTTTTTGATAGAACCGCTAACACACTATATCAGGTATGCATATTCCTGCCGCTGGTATCGTTAGTATCTGTCTCATCCTGTCGATGTGTCTTGTGTCAGGATCATCAGTTATGGTTATTGTCTTTGAGCAGTCAGACCGGACTGCTTTGATACCTGAAGCCATCATTTACGCTGATGGAAAAATTGCCGGAAAAACAGATCTCAACGGTGCATTCAACCTGAGTTTTGAAGGATATCATCCGAATATACGGGTTGCGAAAGGAGGATATACGGATTGGACAGGTACTTTTGCAGAAAATGATACTGCAATTCTGGTACCACTCCAGGTACGCAACAGTACGCTCTTTGTAGAAGTTTTTGATGCAGATACTCTCATTCCTGTTCAGAATGCTCACATTATCGCCATAAGTGAGGATGGAAGCAGGGAAGATGGTTACACGGGTCCTGAAGGGACAATACAACTGGCTTTACGGTCAGATAAGGTATATAATCTCGAAATCACCGCACAAAATTTTCAGGTTGTCCATGATACCGTAGTCACCAGTGGAGATAGCTCAACGGTTCAATACTCACTTGTCAGAAATGATAGAATCTCGATTCGGGTATTAGATTCATTAAGTGGCTATCCTGTTACTTCTGCTCATGTACAGATAGATGGAACAAAAGCAGGTATAACTAATGATCGTGGTGTTCTGATTTCTAATACCAGTAGAAATGTTGAACATATTTTTGATATTTCTGCTGAAGGATATGAATCCACCCATCTTGCTCGATCAATTTCTTTTGAAGATCAGGTTGTAGACATCCCACTTGTGAAGGCAAAAACTACCATTTTTGTGTCAGTGTACAACAAGGATCAGATGCCACTTTCAAAATCCCGAGTAAAAATGGATGGTTCATTACAGGGTGTAACAAATGAATTTGGCCGGATTATGATCCCATCACTTGAGATGAAACCATATGAGTTCACGGTTACTCGTGATGGATATAAAGAGAACATGGTATCATTCACTCCTGGAAATGAGACAAGTGATCTTATTATAGTTCTTGAAAGTGAATTTGTTGATTTGGAAGTGCTTGCTCAGAACAGCAACGGTAATCCATTAAGCAATGTATCAGTATACCTTCTTGGAGAAAACCAGGAACCTCTCAACACAAATGAAACTGGCTTTGATGGCATTTGTGTTCTCCCGGCAATAGAGGAGAAGTCCTACCGGATTAAAGCCGAAAAAGGGGGGTATTATCCGAACACAACCACAGCTAGTACAAAAACGAATCCAAATCATATTATCCTCCATACTCCAGATACGATACAAAGCGTTTCTTCATCTGGTGAAATACCCTGGTTTTATGGTATCGGGGTTGTGGTCCTTATTGTAGCAGGAGTAGGAGTCTATCTCATTCTTTCAAAGAGAAACAGACCTTACAGAAGGGGTCGCAGCAATCGAAGAAGATCGTTGTAAAAGAGACGGATCCAGTGGGAATCGAACCCACGTCTCCGGGTCCGAAGCCCGGTAGGATATCCGCTACCCTATGGATCCCCTCAGTATTTCAATCCATAGACTGATAATCTTTATTCTCCCACCTTAGGATATGATCCTGTCATCACAGTCTATTCGCTCCCGGATTGACCGGCCTGTAACAGAAGGAGGCTTAATTCTGGATCCTTATGCCGAAGAAAGCCAACAACCGGCCTCATATGATTTACGCGCCTCTGAACCGGTTATGATCAGACGTAATATGATGACTCTCCTGGCAAGTAAAGAATGGATTGAACTCCCCGTTGATATCGCAGCTACCTTGAGGTGTCGTTCTTCGTACGCAAGGCGCGGAGTATTTATCAGTGGAGGGTTCGTTGATCCTGGTTTTCGGGGACACTTAACTCTGTGTTTGTATAATTGTGGAACAGAAGATGTATCTGTCCAGGAAGGTGACAGAATAGTGCAGATGGTCTTTCAGGAAGTAGATACTCCAACAGATGGGTACTCAGGTAGATATCAGGACAGCCATGGGGTGGTTACAGCACGATGATAAAGACCGAACATAAATACATCGAAATTCTTCGCATTCTTAAGGATTATCAGGAACCCATGGGCGCTAAACGCTTATCTGAGTTACTGGCAGAGCGGGGATATGTGATGACCGACCGTGCAGTCCAATATTATCTCCGGTACCTTGACACTCGGGGATTTACAGAAAAGGTTGGAAACCAGGGGAGAATTCTCACACCGTCTGGAATAATGGAGACCGATCGGGCTCTTGTTGATGATCGAATCGGTTTTGTCATCTCGAAACTTGAGCGTCTTGCATTCCGAAGCACTTTTGATCCCTCTACTGCAACAGGTGATGTTGCATACAACCTGACCATTGTCCCAGATGAGATTATTGAACCGGTATCTCATATGTTTGATATGGTACGAGATGCCGGCTGTAGTTTTTTCTCCGGGTATTCTGTTCTTGACCGTGATCAAAGGATTCCTCCCGGACATACCGGCATTCTGACTGTGTGCAGTATCACAATGGATGGGGTCTTTCAGCATAATGGAATACCGGTTAAAGTAGCATATGGTGGAACCATTCAGATTGAAGAGAAAAATCCTGTCAGGTTTATGAACATTATCGGGTATCAGGGCTCCACGGTTGATCCATTACAGCTTTTCATTGGAGCTGGGTTAACTTCAATCACTCAATATATAAACTCGGGATCGGGTCTATTACTTGCTAACGTAAGACAAATCCCTGGAGCTGCAGAAGAGCGCGGATTGTCGCTTATCAGCCAGATGCAGGATTGTGGTTTCAGATTCCCCCTTACCATGGGAAAAGGCAGGATTTTTAATCTTCTAACTGATCCTCACCGTATATCGCTGGTCTCTTTTTCGGGGATGAACTCTATTGGATGTGCCGCTGAAGCAGGATATAAAGTGAGAACAGAAATAGGTGCAGGGACGATTCCCTTCTCAAAAGTAATTGATTGAATATTATCGTGTATTTTCTTTTTGGCCGAACCGTTCATAGAGATCCTGAACTCTGGTAACTGTTCGAAGACCCGAAAATACAATGAGGACTGATACACGATTTGCATCTCGGGGTGACACCGGAATATCCCCTGATCTCATTTCAAAACCATCGATGCTTTCATCTATCCATTTTCGGACAGCCATATATCCTTTCATGGAGAGTTCATCTTCAGGACCGGATAAGAGAATAAGTGCTTTTTTTGCAGTGGAAAAATCGCAATATGCTGATATTTCACGGAAAACCGCTCTTTCAGCTAGTTTGACAATCCGTGCAGCCCGTTCATGTCTGCCTACCCGAGTATCATTTCTTTGTTTCAGAAGTCCCATCCGACCCATATCAGGGAGTTCTTCTTCAGCAAGACCAATCGTGATGAATGACATTCCGGTGATTGTGTTGAGAATCTCACGGGTATCCAGAACGGTCTGTGGCACTCCTCGTTGTACCTCCCCAGCGTTAATCAGTAATCGGATTCTTCGCGCAATATGCCGGTTTACGAGGTCATATGGTTCGACACTTTCCTTTTCTGAAGTACCGGGAAGCCAGAACTTATCTGAGATTCCTGTTCCTCTCTGCATGGTTGTGTCAGTAAGTTCTCCACGAGCTTTATCGAGCCAGAGCTGGTTATCAAAAATAATGACCCCGTCTACGAGAGACCGAATCATTTGCAGATTTTTCATGGCCCTGATAAGGCGTGTTTCCCCTTCTTCTTCGGCGGGGATAGTTACTAGGGCAAAAACCGGTTCAAACATAGTCTCACGGATGATTGCAACCAGATGGGGCACGAGACTTATCAGCCCACCCCCAAGACCTGCGCAGACCAGGATGGCTTCATGCGTTCCCACATCAAAACTTTTTAGTTTTGCTTTCACCTCATCGATGGTAAACCGTGTTGTGAGGAGTTCAGGAGCTTCAATGTCATCCTTTGGAAAATAGAATTTTGCTTCTTCTTCAATATGATGCAGGTGTTCGAGAACATCGGGATCATTATCAACTGCTATTGCATGAAGATCTGAACACCTGGCAGAGCTTCCGGATGGCCTGATTATTGCATCTGCGATTTTACTCCCTGCAGTTCCAAGGCCGAGCATCAGCAATCTCATATTGTTACATCACTACCATATTTGCTCAAAGAGGATCCTGATTACTATGTATTCTGTTCATCTGATACAAGTGTTCCTGATTTTTTGATATTGAGATATCGACATAATGTGCGGTTATCAAAGAGAAACCGATGCGTCATCCTCAATCTCTTATGATTTTTTTTTCCGATACGTTCATATTTTTGGAATTCTGTTTTTGGATGCAAAAAAACCCAAAAAACCCCAATATCAAATGATAATATTTTTACCGGAAAGGGTGTTAATAAAGAATTGAGGTGTAGACCTTGAGTTATGGAATAGAATTCGTTCCGGGAAATATTTCCGTCAAACAAGTAGTTAATTATTGTAAACTCGCAGAATCAAAAGACATCGATTTTGCCTGGATTACAAATCACTACAACAACCGTCACTGCTACCCGACACTTGCCGCAATTGCACAGGCAACCACAACCCTGAAGATGGGACCGGGTATCATGAACGCTTTCACTGATACACCTGCTGCAATGGCCTCATTTGCATGTACTCTAAATGAGATCTCCGATGGCCGTGCTGTCATGGGAATTGGACCTGGTGATCTTTCAACTCTCCCAAAGCTTGCAATCAGCCCTGATAAGCCGGTTGGTCGTCTGGAAGAAGCAGTTGTCCAGATGCGCAAACTCTGGGGTGGCGAAGAAGTCAAAAAGAGCGGCATGAAGTTCTTTGACTACGATGGTGCCAAGCTGACCGGTGTCCAACTTCCAGGAAAGAAGGGAATTCCGGTTTACATTGGAGCACAGGGTCCAAAAGTCCTTGAACTTGCAGGGACTATCGGAGATGGTGCTCTCATTAATGCATCAAACCCGAAGGACTTCGATGTAGCCATTCCAATCATCAAAGCAGCCTGTGAAAAGGTAGGGAAGAAAGGATTTGATATTGGTGCATACACTGCAATGTCCATTGACATGAACGAGAAGAAGGCACGGAATGCAGCAAAGATTGTTGCAGCATTTATCGCCGCAGGATCTCCAGAACCACTCCTTCAGCGTCATGGACTCGATCTCGCCAAGGTAGCCAACATCAAAGCAGCACTTGCAAAGTTTGATTTCAAGACTGCAGGTGAGAATGTTGACGACGCAACCATTGATGCCTTTACCATCGCAGGAAGCCCTGACACTGTAAAGCAGAAATGTGAGGACCTTCTGAAATCTGGTGTTACTCAAATTATTTTCGGTTCACCACTTGGTCCGGATATGGTCAACTCTATCCGTCTGCTCGGCAAATACGTCGTGTAAATTTAATACCTTAATTTTTATTTTTTTCACAATAATCTGCTTTCTTTGGAAACACAGATATACTCTTTAGGAGTTATTTGAAGATTGAGATGTTTCAGAGCAGAAGGTTAGAACATGCCAATGGCTTTATTGAGTTCAGGACAGAATCTCTCACTGGTTTGAAAACCCGGATATGTCCGGAACGATTGAAACGTGGTATAGGAATTCCTGATATCCCGGAATATTCATCTGAAGGTTGTCCTTTTTGTTCAGACCTTGTTACATCGGTCACTCCGGTATTTCCTGATGGTTCACGTCTTATTATCGGTGAGAGTATTACCTTTCCCAACCTCTATCCATTTGCATCATATCATACAGTTACCGTCATTTCTCGTGATCACATGGTCCGGACTTTCACACACCGGCAGATCCATGATGCGCTTACTGCGCAAATTGAGAGTCTGGAAGAACAATCTGGATACGTTTCAATCAACTGGAATTTTCTACCTTCTGCAGGTGCATCACTCCCGCATCCTCATCTTCAGGGTCTTGCCGATCCAGTTCCTGATACCCTGCCCATGAAATATCTTCATGGATCAGAGGAGTTTTTTCATCGTCATGATAATTCATGGTGGAAGGTTCTATGTGACCATGAATCTGATTCTGACCGATTTTTGAATGGATTGAACCTTTTTTGGTATGCCCATCCTGTACCGATTGGTGAAAAAGAGATCAGATGTGTTCTGCCTGGTACAACACTCACCGATTTTGGTTGTGTTGTTCGTGATTTTGCCGAAGACCTCGTTCGAATTCTTGATTTCTATCAAGATATGGGAAATGGTGCCTGGAATTTATCTATCTTTTTCGGAAAAGAATCAGAGCGTCGCTATTTTAATTCTTTTGCAACGATAGTGGCACGTATTAATCCAAATCCTCTTTCAACATCGGATACAGCTTTTATGGAAAAGCTCCATATGGAACCGGTAATATTGACCTTGCCTGAAGATATTGGGATGTTGTGGCGAACAAATAATAAATCTTAATACTCACTCAAAAAAAGGAACCCGTTTTTGGGTTTACTCTGGCTTGCTGATGAGGGTCTTCTTTGCAACCCGGGTACCGTCATTCTTGTGTGGTTTTCGGATCACTGCATCAGTTGCCTTTTCCATCTCACGTGCTTCATCACAGAGGAGCGTTGCCTGGCGCATCATCTCATGTGCGGATGCAACAATCGGAGTATAATTTTCAAACCCTTTGGTCATGAAACAACCCTTAACATTGACTCCGGCAACTGCCTGTGCAATTTCATATGCTGCGCGTGCTTTTGCATATGCGTAGGGGTTGCTGAATTCTCCTTCAACGGCCTTGTCTGAAGACATGACAATCTTCGGGAGAGCAAGGTCTTTGCCCTTCTTTCCAGCTTTTACCTGGTCGATTACTTCATCGAGTGCAACCTGGAGTTTGCGGAAAGCGCCGGTAATGGAGAGCACTTTGATAAGGTTACCGTTGTAGTCTGCCATTTCGATGGGGTCAAGGAATTCACGGCGTGCACCAATCATGGAGTCACCCTTCATGATGATGTATCCAAATTCGCTTGCCTTGAGTGCTTCCCACTCTTCTTTCTTGGTGGTGATATCGTCAGTGATGACGACACAGGGAATGCCTGCTGCTCCAAGTGCTTCACGTGCTCCCTTTGGTCCTGGAAGAACTCCATTTGGAGAGACAACGATACAGAAGTCCGGGCCCCATGCTTTCATGTTTGTGACAACACGGTCGATATCTTCTGGCTGAAGTTTGGTTCCGGATGTTGCCATGAATGTCTGCATATCTTCACGGTCTGCACGCTCATCCAGGAGAAGTTCTGCCATTACACCGCTGGCAATATTTCCGAGTTTTGCAATTCCTACTTTTACAACCATACTACACCTCTGTGTGTTCAACGATACTTTGACAAAATATCATAATAAATATTGTGAAATCGTTTTTTGTCAAAAAACCTGAAATGGCGCGGATAGTAATTTTTTTTAAACAGATAGGATATTTTCCATTAACCTTTCTGTTTTATTGACCAGGTTAACGAAACCTGTTTTAATTTATATGTTCATAGGTGAGTGTATGAAAGAAGGGTTACTCACTGATAGACAAAAGGAGGTTCTCAGGTATCGGAAAGCAGGGCTTACCCAGCAGCAGATTGCGGATATAATTCGAACATCTAAGGCAAATATCTGTACAATAGAAAAATCTGCCATGGAAAATATCAAACGAGCGCGTGAGACTCTGGATTTTTTTTATAGTCTTGATGCTCGTCATCTTTGCACAATTGATAAGGGATCAGACCTTTTTGAAGCAGCAAAGAAGATTTTTGACGAAGCAGAAAAAGCAGGCATTAAAGTCAGATATGATAGTATTCAATTAATGAACCGGATTCGTGAAGAAATACCTGAAAAAAACAAATCTCGGCTGGTTCGGGAAAAAATTGAAGTATATCTCAAGGATGATGGCGACCTCTATTTTGAGTAAACCGAAGCCAAATATTTATACCTTATTTTGATGAATATTAGGGAAGCCTCGATAGTAAGGATTTCATCTCCTCACTATCTAATTGAACCTAATCTGACTTTTTTCGGTCAAGACGCGGTCATAAATTGCTTTAATTGCAATGGGCTGAAAGAGTGGGATGTGATGTCGGCAAGGGTGGACGATGCGGCCCGAGTCCTGGTAACAGGATAAGCCGAAAGATCACGCATCTTACGAGAGACCGGTAGCCGCAAGATAAAGGCAAGATCTGTCTACACGCGAGAGTGTTCATTCTAGCAGGATTCCCTGCATATCCGAAAAGGGACTCCGTGTTGTAGGGAGAGATCTGGTCATGTCTTCTGGCAAGTAGCAGTTATGGCGAAAGCGCATATACAGCTCATGTCCCGTGTCTCTTTCCTGCATCGAAGCACTACCGGAAATCGGGGTGTTCCCAGATACAGTAAAGAAGGACTGATTGATACATGCCAACTATTCACAGACCTCGCATGGGTTCCCTGGCATATAGCCCAAGGAAGAGAGCGAAAAGCCCTGTTCCAAAATATCATGCGTGGCCCGCGTACCAGGGAGAACCTGCACTCCAGGGCTTTGCAGGATACAAAGTGGGAATGACCCATATCATCATGGTTGATGATCATGCCCACAGTCCGAATGAAGGAAAGGATATCATGGTACCGGTTACGGTCATTGAAGTGCCAGATATGCGGGTTGCCGCTATCAGGGTTTACCGACATGATACCTACGGAAACCATGTCCTGACAGAGATCTGGGCTGACAACTTTGACAAAGAACTTGGCCGGAGATTGAACCTTCCAAAGAACTATAAGCGTGACGAGGCTGAAAAGAAGATTCGCGAAGCACTTGATGCAGATAAAATCGTCGATATCTTCGCTCTTACATACACACGTCCCTCTGTTCTTACCGGTGTTCCAAAGAAAGTTCCTGACCTCATGGAAACCCGTATTGATGGTGGTTCAATGACAGAACGGTTTGAATATGGTCTTACCATGCTGGGGAAGGATTTCGATATCCAGTCTCTCTTCAAGGTAGGTCAATATACAGACATTACTGCCATCACGAAAGGTAAGGGGACTCAGGGTCCGGTAAAACGGTGGGGTGTCCACCTTCGGAAGAGAAAACACTCCCGTGGAGGAAAAGAACGTCATGTCGGAACTCTCGGACCATGGACTCCTCACCATGTCAGATGGCAGGTTCCTATGATGGGTCAGATGGGATACCATCAGAGAACTGAGTTTAACAAACGCCTTCTCAAAATCGGAGAAGATGGTGCAGAAATTACACCGGAAGGCGGCTTTATCAATTATGGAGAGGTACGGGCACGTTACGTCCTCATTAAAGGTTCAGTTCCAGGGCCTTCAAAGCGTCTTGTTCGTATCAGACACTCTATGCGCCAGGGAGAACACAAGATTCGTGAACCCACAATCGGGTTTGTGAGCCTGGAGAGCAAGCAGGGGTGAAGTAAATGAAAGCACAGGTATTGACACTTACTGGAACTGTTGCCCACGAGATAGAACTTCCTCCGGTCTTCAGCTCAGAATATCGCCCTGATCTTATCAAGAAAGCGGTTATCGCTCAGCAAAGCCGGCGATATCAGCCACATGGAGCATATGTATACGCAGGAATTACTGCATCAGCCGTTGGTTGGGGTAGTGGTCGTGGTGTTTCACATGTTCCACGTCTGAAAAACAGTTCTCGCGCAGCTAAAGTTCCACAGGCAAAAGGCGGGCGTGAAGCACACCCACCAAAAGTAGAGAAAATACTGGTCAGGGATATCAACCAGAAAGAGAAACGCAAAGCACTTCGCTCAGCAATTGCTGCGACCCTCTCTTCTGAACTTGTCCGATCACGTGGCCATGTGTTTACCGGTTCACTTCCATTTGTTCTTTCAGGAGAATTTGAGTCTCTGAAGAAGACAAAAGAGGTCATTGCTGCACTCCGTGCAATCGGAGTATATGGTGATGTAGAGCGGGCAGAACGTTCACGGAAGATTCGTGCTGGTCGTGGAAAACTTCGTGGACGCCGGTATAAACAGCGAAAGAGTATTCTTATCGTAACTGGAAATGAGCGGCTCCGTGCTGCGAGAAACCTTGCCGGTGTAGATGTGTGTCTTGTTGACAATCTGAACGTCGAACTTCTGGCACCAGGAACTCAGGCAGCTCGTCTTACGCTCTGGACTGAAGATGCTGTCCGTAAACTCGGAGGCGAGCAGTAATGATTCTGAAATATCCATACGCAACTGAAAAGGCAAGCATGATTGTTGAGCGAGACGGTCAGCTGCAGTTCATTGTTGACCGGAAAGCATCCAAGGATCAGATCAAACTCGCAATTGAAAAGATGTTTGATCAGCCTGTTATTGCAGTTCGGACCCTGATGACAAACCGGGGAGAAAAGAAAGCAATGGTGAGTTTTTCAAATCCGAAAGCTGCTGAAGAAATCCTCAGCCGACTCGGAATCATGTGAGGTGCCAGCATGGGACATAGAATTACAACTCAAAGTCGTGGACATGGAAGCCCGACATATCGTGCACCATCACACCGGTATAAGGCAGCACTGAAACATCTTGGTCGAGCTGGCGAAACCCTCAGCTACAAGATTGTTGATATTGAACACGATCCGGCCCGTCACACTCCAATCGCACTTGTCGATGTTCCAGGTGGGGAGAAAACCTATGTTCTGGTTACAGAAGGAATGGGTATTGGAGATGTGCTGACCTGGGGTGCTGAAGCAGAGATAAAGAATGGCAACACTCTTCCACTTCAGGCAATTCCAACCGGGTCTTCGGTCTGCAATATTGAAGCATATCCAAATGACGGTGGCAAGTTTGTCCGTGCAAGTGGTGTGCAGGCAACTGTTACTGATAAGCTGGAAGGCCGTGTTGCTGTCCGGATGCCAAGTGGTTCCACAAAGTGGTTCAACGGACAGTGTCGTGCAACAATTGGTATTGTTGCTGGTGGAGGACGAAGTGAAAAACCATTCGTGAAAGCCGGTAAGAAATACCATAAGATGAAAAATACCGCAAGTACCTGGCCGCGTGTCAGAGGTATTGCCATGAATGTTATCGATCACCCATTTGGTGGCGGTGGTCATCAGCATCCGGGTAGACCGAAGACGGTAAGCCGTGGAACTTCTCCGGGTAGAAAGGTAGGACATATCGCAGCCCGGCGGACAGGACGGAGGTGAACGGAATGGCAAAGAAAGTACAGAAGAAACTGCCACGACGGAAGGAGGAATTTACCTACCATGGCTATAAGATTGACGAACTCCGTGAAATGAGTCTGCAGGATCTGCTTCCGGTCATGCCGTCCTATGCCCGGAGAAAAGTAAACCGTGGTTGGACGATTGGAGAGGAAAAACTCCTTTCAGATATCCGCAGTGGAGGTTCACGAATCAGAACTCATCAGCGTGACATGATCATTCTTCCAGAGATGATTGGTCGCGAAATTGAGATCTACAATGGTAAGGAATTTATCCGTGTAGAACTCCAGCCGGAATCTGTATTCCACTACCTTGGAGAGTTTGCATTAACCAGAAGGCGGGTTACCCACGGTTCAGCCGGTATTGGTGCAACCAGGTCGAGTAAATTCGTTCCGCTGAAGTGATGAATATGGCCAGATTTGATTATTCAAACCAGGTAACCGGGAAGGACATCGCCCGGGGACGCGTGAACGAGGCTCCGATATCACCAAAGCATGCAATTGAGATTGCCAGCTTTATCAGAGGTATGAAGCTTGACGACGCAGCAGAGTATCTGCAGAGTGTCGTTGCTCTTCAAAAACCGATCCCGTTCAAACGGTTCAACCGTGATGTCCCTCATCGGAAGGGACTTGTCGGCTGGGATGCCGGCCGGTACCCACAGAAAGCAAGCCGCGTATATCTCCGGCTGCTTAATAATGTCCGGAAAAATGCTGAATACAATGGTCTTGAAGGAGAACAACTCCGGATTGTTCATGTTTCAGCAAACCGGGGTATCAGAAGACGGAGTTTCATGCCTCGTGCAATGGGACGGGCAACTCCGAAAGACCGTCAGACCGTAAACATTGAGCTGGTCGTCCGTGAGCAGGAGGCCTGATATTGTGGCAGTAGAACGAAAATTTGTTGCAGACGGGGTCAGAAAAGTCCGCGTAGAAAGACATCTTGGTCACGAACTGAAACGTGCAGGATACGGAGGGATGGATCTTATCAGGACTCCCCTTGGCACCCAGGTGACAATCTTTGCTGAAAAGCCAGGTATTGTCATAGGAAAGGGTGGTAAGGTTGTCAGATCTCTGACGCAGGATCTTGCAACTACGTATGGCGTTGAATCTCCGCAGATTGAGGTCCAGCAGGTTGACAATCCAAACCTGAATGCCCAGATTATGGCTGAGCGACTTGCAAGTGCTCTTGAACGTGGTTGGTATTTCAGAAAAGCGGGTTCTTCAACCCTCAGACGGATTATGGACTCTGGTGCACTTGGATGTGAGGTTGTCATCTCCGGTAAGCTTACCGGGGCCCGTGGTCGTGTCCAGAAATTCACTGAAGGATATATCAAACACTCTGGTGATCCAGTCAACACCCTCGTTGACAAGGGATATGCCGTTGCAATCAAGAAACTGGGTGTTATTGGTGTCCAAGTCCGCCTCATTCCGCCAGGTGCATTACTTCCTGATCATTTCGAGGTTACTGCAGAAGTAACCAAGAAACAGAGAAATATGGCTCACATCACTCGTATCTCAAATGATTATGAAGAGGAAGAGTTAGATCTTGATGCAATCGTGGATGAGCCAGATGAGTTCATGGAGGAAGAATAAATGGCAATCTTCCGTGCACGGGATGTTTCACAGCTCTCAGATGTAGAACTTGTTGAACAGGTTGACAAACTCCGGATGGAACTGATCCAGTACCATGGAAAAGTCAGCGCCGGAGGATCCACCGAAAACGCTGGTCGGATTCGTGAAATCCGCCGGACCATCGCCCGGATGAAAACCGAGCAGAACCGCAGAATGCATGCATGATCACCCCACAGAACATCCTCCGGCATGAATTTACCGGGCTGGATGTCAGGGTGGAACAAGCACAAAACCAGTACCTGAATGGAATATCTGGTCTGGTTGCGATGGAGACACGAAATATGATCTTCATCAAAACCGAGACCGAAGTCAAAAAAGTGGCAAAAAAGGGTGTAATCTTTCGATTCACCCTTCCTTCAGGAAAACGTGTTGATGTAACCGGTACGGTGCTCATCATGGCACCAGAGAAACGCATCAGCATGCGAATCAAGAGATAGAGGCTCATAATGGCAAGAGATATCGGATTAAACGTCCCAGTCCCAGAAAAGGATTGCAGTGACGTAAACTGCCCGTTTCACGGCACCTTGCCGGTGCGCGGCCAGGTGATCACCGGCAAGGTCGTGAGCGATAAAATGACAGGATCGATTGTAGTTCAGCGGGACTACCTTCATTTTGTCAGAAAATATCAGCGATACGAGAAACGGAGTTCAAAAATCCATGCACACAATCCCCCATGCCTGCATGCACGGGTTGGTGACATGGTTAGTATAGCAGAGTGCAGGCCACTCTCCAAGACAAAAACCTATGTTGTGGTTGAGGTGAACCGGTCATGAAGGGTCTTGGGATAAAAGTCCCACGTGCAGTAAGTACCGGAACCAAACTGACCTGTGCAGATAACACGGGAGCACGTGTTGTTCAGGTCGTTTCGGTTTTTGGATACCATGGTGTCCGCCGTCGTCAGCCAAAGCTTGGCCTTGCAGATATTGCAACAGTGTCAGTAAAGAAAGGAACCCCTGATATGCGGAGAAAACTTGTCCGTGCTGTTGTTATCCGTCAGAAAAAGGAGATCCGCCGACCAAGTGGTCTTCGTCTCAGTTTCGAGGATAATGCAGTTGTCGTTGTCGATGACAAGAATGAACCAAGGGGAACAGAGATTAAAGGTCCGGTAGCCCGTGAAGTCGCAATCCGGTATCCCCGTATCGGCTCTATGGCCACCATCATTGTGTGAGGACAGGTGCATGGTACGAGTAATTAGCAGTCAGCCAAGAAAACAGAGAAAGGCCCGGTACAATGCTCCGCATCATATGCGTGGCTCACTTCTTCATGCTGCTCTTTCAAAAGAACTGCAGGGGAAGTACAAACGCCGGAGCATTCGTGTTATCAAAGGCGATACGGTGAAGGTTCTCCGTGGAGATCATGCCGGAACCGAAGGATTAGTTGATTTTGTCATCACCAAGGATGCACGGATTGTCGTTGACGGTGTCTCAGTAAAGAAGGCAGATGGAACTGAAGTTCCCCGTCCGGTTGATCCATCCAATGTGATGATCACCGAGCTGAACCTTGAGGACAAGCGACGTGAACAGAAACTGAGTGGTGAGTAAAGATGGGACATCACCTCAAGCGGGTTGTATCACCAAAATCATGGGGAATTGCACGCAAGTCGGAAAAGTTCGTTACCAAGACTTCTCCAGGCCCGCACAACAAAAATGCACTTCCGATCGTTGTCTGGGCACGTGACCAGATGGGCATCGTCCGGAACATGAAGGAAGCAAAACACGTTCTCCGTGAGCGTGAGATTATTGTCAATGGCAGACCGGTCCGTCGCACGGATATGGGAATTGGTATCTTTGATATTGTTTCAATTCCGAAAAGCGGAAAGCACTACCGGATCCTTCGTGACAAAAAGGGACGTCATGTTACTATTCCGATCGATGAAGAAGCAGCATCTTCACGTCTCGTGAAAATCACCAACAAGACCATTGTTAAAGGTGGCAAAGTTCAGCTCAACCTTCGTGATGGTTCAAATGTTCTTACTGACAAGCAGTATAAACCTGGTGATTCAATTGTTCTTTCCTTAAAAGAAGGACAAAAAAATGAAATAATTGATTACTTCCCGTATCAGACCGGTAATATGGCAATGATTATCGGAGGAAAACATTCTGGTGTTGTTGCCAGAATTACTGAATGTATTTCAGTTCCGGGAAGTCTTCCAAACCGGGTCATTCTGACAGATGAGCGTTCTGGTGAGACTTTTGAGACCATTGAAGATTATGTTGTCATGGTTGGTAAAGAGTCACCTGCAATTGATCGCTGGGGGATTGAGGAATGAACCCAAATCGTTCAGTGGCTGTTGATAAGGTAGTTGTTCACATGGGTGTTGGAGAAGCTGGTGACAAACTGGTGAATGCCGAGCGAATCATCTCCGAGATTACCGGAAATACTCCGGTTCGGAGTGTTGCAAAGCAGACTCTCCCAGCATTTGGTATCCGGAAGGGTGCCCCCATGAGCTGCCGTGTCACTCTTCGGGGTGAAACCGCTGAAAAGTTCCTTGAAACCTCAATTCGTATCGTTGAGAATAAAATAAATTCCCGCGCATTTGATAAACAGGGGAACTTTTCCTTTGGAATTGAAGAACATACTGATTACCCGGGCCAGAGTTACGATCCAAAAGTTGGTATTTTTGGTCTTGATGTGACAGTTGTTCTCAGAAGAAATGGTGTCCGGATTGCAAGACGGCACATCCAACAGAAAAAACTGCCACTTAAACAGCTGGTAACTGTTGATGATGCGAAACTCTTCCTTAAGGACCACTTTAACGTGGAGGTACAGTAATGGCCAATAATAAAGCTGGGAAAGAACGGACCAAAATTTTTGGACGTGGATCTCACGAATGCTTACTTTGTGGCCGGAAACAGGGACTTGTCCGCAGATACAATATTTTCTTCTGTCGACAGTGTTTCCGCGAATGGGCACCGAAAATGGGCTTTAAAAAACTGAACTGAGGGGAGTTTCATGGCAAGACTGAATACAGTGGCGGATGCTATGAGCACGCTTAAGAATGCCTCTGATACCGGCCGGGCAGAATGCATTGTCCAGCCAGCAGGGAGGCTGATTGGTGAGCTCCTCCGCATTATGAAAGAAGCCGGATATATAAAGGAATATACCCGGATTGAGGACGGTCGTGGTGGCCAGTTTCATGTGATCATGTCTGGTTTGATCAATAAGTGTGGTTGTATTTCACCCCGGTATTCTGTCTCTTTAGATGAGATGGAATATTGGGAACAGCTGTACCTTCCGTCCAAAAGTATCGGAATGCTTATGATTTCCACATCAAAGGGAGTCATGGGTCATCATGATGCCCGCCGGAACGGAGTCGGCGGTGAATTGCTTGGATATGTCTACTGAGGGAAAATAATGGCCGTAGAGAGAGTAGTGTCCATTCCTTCAGGGGTATCAATTTCCATGGATGGTTCAGTTCTGAATGTGAAGGGGCCGAAAGGTAATCTTCAGCGGGACATGTGGCATCCGGGAATTGAGATCATCGTCGGTTCTGATGATGTCCGGTTCACAACAGAATCACAAAAGAAAGCAGTAACTTCAATGGTTGGTACCCTTGCAAGTCACTGTTCAAACATGTGTACTGGAGTTACCAAGGGATATTTATACACAATGAAAGTTGTATATGCCCATTTTCCGATTCAGTTAAAGGTTCAGGGAGATCGCCTGGAAATTGTAAATTTTATTGGTGAAAAGTATCCCCGTACCGCACGAATTCTTCCCGGAACTACCGTGAAGGTTGGGAGTGATGAAGTAACCGTTACCGGAATAGATAAGGAAGTTGTAGGTTCGACTGCAGCAAACATCGAACGTGCAACCCGTATCCGGGACCGGGATCCCCGTGTATTCCAGGATGGTATATACATTGTTTCACGGAGTGAGCAGTAATGGCAGATGAAATCCGCCGGCTTCTGAAGGTCCGGAAATCAAAAGAGGCACGCTTCAAACGTGAAGGTGTAGACAAGAAGAAGACCATCCGCGATTCATGGAGACGTCCCCGTGGTCTGCACAGCAAACAAAGGAAACAGCGTAAAGCAAAAGGTCCACATCCGACCCCTGGATATGGAAGTCCGCTTGCAGTCAGAGGAATGCACCCGTGCGGTCTGAAAGAAGTTCGAGTCTTTAACTTAAATGATCTTGAGGGTGTCGATCCATCTGTCCAGGCAATCAGAATTGCTGCAACCGTCGGGCGTAAGAAACGCGAACTGGTGCAGAATAAGGCAACTGAACTGAAGATTCGTATTCTGAACTGGAAAGACGCAAGTCATCCGGCACTGAAAAACGCATCTTCAGAGAAGGACAAGGCTGCCGGGGTAACTAACGAGGAGGAAGAGTAATGAGTCAGATTTCTGGTCAGAGACGCCTCGCTGCAGATGTTCTCGGGTGTGGAGTGAACCGGGTATGGTTCAACCCTGAGAAGATCTCTGAAGTTCAGCAGGCCATCTCACGAGAAGATATCAGAAACCTGATCCAGGAGGGCATTATAGGAGCCCACCAGAAGCGGGGAAATTCCCGTGGCAGAGCCCGTGCAAAAATGGCCAAACGTAGTTATGGTCACTGTAAGGGTCCGGGTCGCAGGAAAGGAGCCGCAGGATCACGTACGAATAGTAAAGATCGTTGGATTCAGCGGATCCGTGCACAACGTCGTGTACTTCGAGAATTGAGAGAATCCGGAGAAATTGAACGGTCTGTGTACCGGAAATTTTACCGCCGTGCAGCTGGAGGACAGTTCAGAACTGTGTCTCACATGAAAGCACAGATTGAGATGGGGAGGAACCAATAATGGCAACCGGCCCACGGTACTTTGTGGCCTTCCGTCGACGACGTGAAGGAAGAACTAACTATCATGCCCGGACCAAAATGGTCGTTGCCACCAGGCCTCGCATGGTAGTACGGAAAACCAACCGGCATATCATTTGTCAGATTATTACTGCACATATGGAAGGCGATAGGACTCATGTTGCAGTCAATTCATCTGAATTAAGAAAATTTGGGTATGAAGGTTCCCTCAATAACACTCCGGCAGCATACCTGACCGGAATGCTTCTGGCAGTCCGAGCCCTTAAGGCAGGTCAGGAAGGAGCAGTTCTTGATATTGGTCTGCATCGTGCAACTCGTGGTGCACGAGTATTTGCTGCTTTGAAAGGAGCAGTAGAGGCTGGTTTTGATATCCCTCATAATGAGGAGATTCTTCCGGCAGATGAACGGTGCAAAGGAGAACACATTGCGGCATATGCTCCGGACAGAGCGGCCAATCTTCCTGCAAATGTTGCAGCGACGGTTGACGCAATCATGGGGGAGCTGAACTGATATGGCATTTGACAAGTCAGAATGGGTACCCCTGACCGGTCTTGGACGTATGGTCCAGGCTGGTGAAATAAAGAGTATTGACGAGATACTCACCAGTGGGAAACCCATCAAGGAACCTGAGATCGTTGATGCATTCCTTCCAGACCTCGTCGATGAGGTGCTCGACATCAATATGGTACAACGGATGACCGATTCTGGTCGCCGGGTAAAATTCAGAGCAGTTGTGGTTGTCGGAAACCGCGACGGGTACATCGGATTTGGACAGGGAAAAGACGCTCAGGTCGGTGAAGCCATTAAGAAGGCCATCGTGAGTGCCAAGATTAACCTAATTAAAGTCCGCCGTGGCTGTGGTTCATGGGAATGTGGATGCAGTAATCCACACTCAATTCCAATGCTGGTTACTGGTAACGCAGGAAGTGTCCGTGTTACCCTTCGTCCAGCTCCACAGGGAATCGGTCTTGTAACCGGAGATATTGGTAAGAAAGTGCTTGAACTTGCAGGTATCCGTGACGTCTGGGCACAAACCCAGGGACAGACCCGGACCACCATCAACTATGCAAAGGCAACCTTCAATGCACTTAAGGCAACCAACATGATTCGTCTTGGAGGAATGGAGTAATGTATGCGGTTGTACAGGTCCGCGGTACGGTTAAAACCCGTCGTGAGATCAAAGACACCCTTAAGATGCTCCGTTTGCACCATATCAACCACTGTGTTCTGATCCCGGACACTCCGGCATATGCTGGTATGATCCGGAAAGTCAAGGATTTCATTGCATATGGTGAAGTGGATGCATCTACTCTGGAGGAGTTGCTTGCGAACCGTGGCAGACTTGTTGGTGATATGCATCTCACCGATGAGTATGTTAAGGAAAATTCTCAGTATGGTGGAATTTCAGAGTTTGCAGCAGCACTCGCTGGTGGACAGGCACGTCTGACAGATGTTCCTGGACTCAAGCCGGTACTTCGTCTCCACCCGCCACGAAAGGGGTATAAGACTACGAAGAGGACTGTCCAGCAGGGTGGTTCCTTGGGCTATCACGGGGAGAACATCAATGATCTCCTCTATAAAATGAGGTAATTGCAATGCCAGTAAATAAGCGTTCCAAGTACCGGGGTTCCAGAACCTGTGGTGGCGGAACCCATAAAAACCGCCGTGGAGCAGGGAACCGTGGTGGCCGTGGAAGAGGAGGAAGCAGAGATCACAAGTTTGTACGTGGTGTTGTCCATGCAAACTGGACCTATGGTACCTGTGGTTTCAAACACCACCACCGGACTGCTATGACCGGCAATGTTCTTGATATCGGCCAGATTGATCAGATTATTCCATCACTCCTTAAGGAAGGGACAGCAACCCAGGATGGAGATATGATCGTTCTCAATGCAGCTGATATTGGAATTGAGAAGGTTCTTGGTGGTGGACAGGTCACCTGCAAGATGAATATTACTGCAGAGGCGTTCTCCCAGTCTGCGATCCAGAAGATCGAGGCAAAGGGCGGGCACGCCCTGCTCTCCTGATTTGATACCTGGGAGGTTCTGAATGGGTGAGATACTCGACCGGATGGAGCCAATTCTGGCTAAAATGCCGGCAGTCAAAACGCCAGAAGGCCATGTTCATTTTAAGAACAAACTTGCCTGGACCGCTGCAATTTTAATTTTATACTTTGCTCTCACGAATATTCCTGTTTTCGGGCTTTCCCCTGAATCACAGGATATGTTCCAGTACTTCCGTGCTCTTCTTGCTGGTTCAAGTGGTTCAATTGTCCATTTAGGAATTGGTCCAATTGTTACTGCTTCTATCGTTCTTCAGCTCCTCAAAGGTGCTGACCTTATTCACATTGATACCTCTGAGTTAAAAGGACAGATCCAGTACATGGGTCTTCAGAAACTCATGATCTTCATCATGATCGTGGTTGAAGCCCTGCCGATGATCGTTGGAGGATTTTTAAAGCCTGACCCGGCTATTGCTTCAGCATTATTCGGAGGTAACAGTGGTGTCCTGGCAATACTAATCTTTATCCAGATTTGTATCGGTGGAGTACTCATCTTCCTGATGGATGAGGTGGTGACAAAATGGGGTATTGGTTCTGGTGTTGGTCTCTTCATTATCGCCGGTATCTCTGAAGCAATTATCAATGGTTTCATTAACTGGGCTCCTGTTAATGATATGTATCCGGTTGGATTCTTCCCCCGTCTCTTCTCTGTAGTGCTTGACGGGGCGAATTTTATCCAGTACTTTGGAACTGACCTCATTGCATTCATTACCACTATAGCAATCTTCATACTGATTGTGTATGTTGAATCTACCAGGGTTGAAATCCCTCTGGCACATACTCAGGTTCGTGGTGCCAGAGCACGGTTCCCGGTCAAACTCATTTACGCCAGTGTGCTTCCGATGATTCTTGTCCGTGTACTGCAGGCAAACGTCCAGATGATTGGATTGTTCCTGAATAACGTGGGTATTACATTCTTTGGAACTTTTGAAGGACAGACCCCGACCAGCGGTCTCATGTGGTACCTGGCTCCGATTAATAGTCCATCTGACTGGATGTGGTGGATGCCCAATTATATTGGAGGCCATGCACCATGGGAAGTCCTGATACGATTGGGTATCGATTCCGTTGTGATGATTGTCGGAGGCGCAATATTCGCTCTGTTCTGGGTGAAGACAGCCGGCCTTGATTCAAAGGCAGTAGCCCGTCAGATTCAACTCTCCGGAATGTCAATACCTGGATACCGTAGAAACCCGGCCGTTCTGGAGAAGGTTCTGGATCGGTATATTCCCCGTGTCACTGTCATTGGTGGGGTTTTCATCGGTATTATGTCGGTAGTAGCAAACCTCTTTGGTGTGATTGGTGCTGTATCTGGTACCGGTCTGCTGCTTACCGTTTCAATTACCTATCGACTCTATGAACAGATCGCCAGTGAACAGATCATGGAAATGTATCCGTTCATGCGAACATTCTTTGGAAAGGAATAAAAGAGAAACCAATATGACCGGGAAGAAAGTCATTATTACCGGAGTGCCCGGGGTCGGCAAGACCTCGGTCATTACCGAGTCAATCAGACGGCTTGAAGAAGAAGGGGTGCCATATCAGAGCATTAATTTTGGTACCTTTATGTTTGAAGTTGCACAAAAAGAGAATATTGTCAAAGACCGCGACGAAATGCGGAAACTTGATAAAAATACTCAAAAAAGGCTTCAGCAACTGGCTTCACAAGCGATCGCCCGGATCGATGGTAATATTATCATCGATACTCATGCTTCAGTAAAAACTCCGGCTGGATTCCTGGCAGGTTTGCCGGAATGGGTTTTAAAAGAGTTAAAACCTGATTTGATCATCCTTGTCGAGACTGATTCAGACCAGATATTAAAACGCAGATTATCTGATGCATCGCGTATCAGAGATATTGAAGGATATAAAGATATTCAGGACCACCAGGATTTCAACCGTGCTGTTTCAGCAGCGTATGCAATGTTTACCGGTTGTACGATACGATATATTAAAAATCCGGATTTCCTGCTTGAAAAAGCAGTTGAAGAGATGGTACAGGTCCTCAGGTAATAACTCATGGCAGGTTCAAAATCCGCAACAATGAGCATGATGCCCCTGATTCTGGCAATGGGGCTGTTGTTTGTAGCCAGTATTGAAGCAGTCCGCAATACTCTTGGGACTTCATTAAATGTAGTCCTTGGGCCCCTTGTGGATACATTTCATATTCCCTTTTACATCGTTATCATCATCCTCTCTGCAATGACAGGTTTTTATTCATCGATTATTCAGAAATATACCATTGATTATAAGAAGATGAAAGAAACGCAGAACAAGATGAAAGAATTCCAAAAAGAATATCGTGAAGCGATGCTTTCAAAGGATGAAAAGAGGATAAAAAAACTCGAGTCCAAACGAACACATATGATGCAGGATCAAATGGAGATGAGCCAGGCTCAGTTCAAACCAATGGGGTATATTATGGTAATTACACTCCCCATTTTTTTCTGGCTGATATTCCGTCTCAATCATTTTGATGCCATGATCAACATGCCATTCTTCGGACTGGTTCATCTTACTGATCTCATTCTTGGACCTGCACCTGCCTGGATTATTTGGTATATGCTTTGTTCTATAACCCTTTCACAGGTAATCAGAAAAGCTCTTGATATCGGGGGTTTGTAATGCGGATTACGATCAGTGGTTTACCGGGAAGTGGAACAACTTCTCTTACTTACCATCTTGCTGAAATACACCGATATGATGTTATTTCTGCTGGTGAAGTGTTCAGACAGATGGCAAAAGAACGCGGGTTATCATTAGGGGAGTTTGGAGCGTTCTGTGAGGAAGATCCATCGGTGGACAAACTGATCGATGAACGACAGCGCGAAATTGCATTATCAAATACTCATATTATTGCTGAAGGGCGATTGTCCGGTTGGATGATACCTGAAGCTGATCTGAAAATCTGGCTGAAAGCATCATTAGAATGCAGGGTCAAAAGAATATTTGATAGAGATCAGTTTGCAGATCTTGATGCTGCTATGCAGGCAACACAGGAACGGGAAGCAAGTGAGGCTCTCCGGTACCAACAGTATTATGACATTGATATCAACTCACAAAATCCGTATCATCTTGTCCTTGATACTGAAATGTGGACAGTTGAACAACTTGGTATAATTGTCTCATCTGCAATAAAGACTTTGCAAAAAACCGAATAATTTTTATTTACCATCCTCATCTTCTATCCATCAATCTTTTCGGCCTTCCTCTGATATGATGAAGCTCCAGACCCCCAGGTCCGGTGATGTGAACCAGAATTTGGAATATTCCATCGTCATAACTCCCAATAAGTTCTGGTTTTTGCTTCAGAATTGTCCCGGTGATCACATCGGTTATATCATGAATACTGCATGAATCCTTGTCTTCTGCTTCAACTGATATACGAAGTGTTATCTCATTTTCTTCTTCACCATAGACAAATGCTTCATATTCCCCAGTAAGCGAAGGCAAATTTGATGATTGAAAAACAGCACGTTCGATGTCAATACGGTTAATTGGAACCTCAAAAATATGAATTGTCTCTGATTCACGCCAGGGATTCTGAATTCTCATGTGGGTCCTCCCACATTGGCACCTGCTTCTGCTGATAACCTTTGTTGTGTCATCGGTATCATAATTTATGAGAAGTGATCCACATCGTTCACCCGGTTTTAGTAATGTTGTAAGAACAATGTGCCCCTCTTCTCCGTCTGGTAAAAACCGTTGATGTCTTGGATCATGAATGTCAAGATGGACAATATCTTCAGGGACATGGAGTCCTGCAATTGCCTGGCATTCTCCACACATCGTACCTTCAGTACTACCATAACTATTGTATACATCACAGTCAAAAAGTTCCTGCACATATTTTCTGGATTCTTCAGCAAAACTCTCCCCACCAACTACAAGTCTCTGAATACTGGAATCTGCGGGTTTCATACCCTCTGCCTGCATTCTTCTCGCTAATCGTAAAAATTTAAAGACACTTCCTACAATCCCGGTTGGTTGATACGATTGAATGAGACGGATTGGAAATGTACATTTCCCAGTTGGTATAATACTCATTCCAACTTCCCGTGCTGCAAGTGTCATGGTATTTGCTCCCACATTCATTCCATAACTTGCACAGATGATCATCTTGTCTTCTGCAGTGAATCCTTGTGAGACAAATATTCGGGCATATTTTTCTGCGTATCTCTTCCAATCGTCCCAGGAAAGGAAAAAACTCTTTGGAGTTCCGCTTGTTCCACTTGTCTCATGAATGGTGTAGATATCCTTCCAATCAAGGCTTTTAAACATAAAGTCCTGCGTGACTGGAGGCTGGTTTTCTCTAATGATATGACCATTTATGACTGGTAGTTCAAGTAAATCCTCATGACTTTTTATTTCATAAGGGCTGATGTTATGTTCCCTGAAAAAATTTTTATAAAATGGTGAGTGCTCTGCAGCATATTGAATGGTATACTGAATCCTTTCATCAATGAGAGCTTCAAGGTCAGGATACTTCATGGTTTCAATATCAGATCGAAGATACTGTGATGGATGCATTTTTGAATCATAGGTGAAAGAATTGTTTATACATTTCTTACAAGATTGTTTAGTAGGTAAACACATGAGAGAGAACAAACAATTTAGAAGATATTATTTTTCCATACTGGTTCTTGTTCTCTTAAGTCTCCTTAATTTCTCGTACTATGTTTCTGGCGCAGATGATCCATACACCTCTGGGGGGACTTCAGGTGTGGGATATTATATGGGTGAGTATGTTTCAGATACGATCCCGTCTTCACTTGAAGCTGGTTCATCATATCCGGTAGTCATTACCTTTCGGAATAATGGGATGGTATCCTGGGAATGGGGAGTTGAAAAATTTGGTCTCCTCTATCAGGGTTTACAATCTTCTATATCTGTTGACCCGGTTTTCTCTCCTATTCCGGAAGGAATGAAAGTAGCAACACAAGAAGTATCCTCTTTTCCTTTTACCCTCACTCCTCCTGATAAACCTGGTGAATATGAGCTGAGTTTCTCAATGTCTACCAGAAAAGGTGAAGACAGATTCACGCCGTTTCCTAACGGCTTCTCAAAAAAGATAACCGTTATTCCTAAAGAAGGCGTTTCATCAGGATCTGTTGGTTCAATTATAATTCAATCAACTCCATCCGGAGCACTTGTGAGAATGGGTAATGAAGATAAAGGATTTACCCCTCTTACCCTGCCTGATCTCAATCCTGCTCAGTATGAGATTTCTGTTTCTCACCCAGATTATTCATCTAAATGGACACAGGTTATGGTCGAGCCTGGAGCTGTCAGCAGGGTTCAGATTGATCTGACCTCTCAAGAAAAACCTTCAGTTTCTACAGAACATCTTTTGAAATATACGACTCTTGGTTGGATTTTGGATAACCTTCCTCTCATTATTATCAGTGCTGTTATTATTTTCCTGGGTTTTCAGGTGATTATGATGGATACCCAAAGAATTCCTGAACAACACCCGATCAGGCGGTATACACGTCCCCTCATTATGTTTGCTCCTTCAGCGGATGGTAAAAACAGGTTCCAAAGAGGGGTGGGTGATAGAGGAAAAGGAAATCAGGCAGGGGAGAACGAATCTGTATCCGGAAAATCTGATGCCGGCTGGAATAAAAAGGGTGGAAAAACATCTGGTTCTGGAATTGGTGGTCAAAAAGTAATCATGGATCGTTCTTCACGACGAGGAGGATCAGATTCTGATAAAAAACCGATTGAGACAGAAAATTCGATTCCTGACATCCAGGTAGAAGATCCTGAGCAGGAAAGTAAAGAGATTGAGGGGATGTGGGGTTTTCCTCATTCTCTTCGTGATCGGTATGAGCCCCTAGGAGTGGCAGGAGATGATTCATACGCACGGGTATACAAAGTCCGCAAAAAAGAGAGTGGTGCTTTAAGGGCATTAAAAGTAGGTCATTTAAAGCAACCCGGAAGTGAAATCCTTCAGAAAGAGACGGCTGTCTGGCGATCACTGCGGCATCCAAATATCGTTCATCTGTTCCGTTCTGAGTTTCTTGATGACATGACATTTTTAGAGAATGAATACCTGGAAGGATTATCGTACAAGGGCTCTCTCCATACCTCCCTCTCCGGCCTTCCAAAACCTATCCGGGAACAATATGCCGTATCTCTCGTTCGGGATATTGCCGAAGGACTTCGTTATGCTCATGAAATAGGAGTTCGTCATTATCATCTTCAGACAGGTGATATTCTTATTACTCCTAAACTCCGTGCAAAAATTTCTGGTTTTGCGAGGGGGAGAAATGAATTTGGATTCTCAATAAAGGATTCAGATGTCCGGAATGCTACTGCAGCATATATTACACCTGAACAAAAGAATGAAACAATATACGGAAACCCAGGAAGAAGAACTGATATCTATCAGCTTGGGGTTATTTTTTATGAACTTCTGACTGGTTTTCTCCCTTATAGTCCGGAAGCATTTAAGAAGTCAGGTCGTGAAGGATTGTATGAGGAATATAAAGATGAACTTATTTTACCCTCAGAAATAAGAAAAAACCTGGTAAAATATGATCCTATTCTTATACGGATGTTATCCCGGAAAAAATCAGGGCGATATGATTACATGGATGAGTTCATCGCAGATCTAGATGCGTTGAGCAGGCCTAAACCGGTAGAATAAATAGGCTGTACGTACATCTCATTCTTTACAGGTACAGTCGGATGGTTCCTATCATCGTAGTAGTATTACTCGTAATATTAGCCATTGTTGTACCTGTAAATGCTGCTGAAGAATGGGTTAACACTCCGGGGTTTGGTCCTGCATATGTTAGTGATACAATTCCAGATCAATTGCTCCCTGGTCACGCTTATCCGGTTTTCATAACGTTTCGCAATAATGGTCTTGTCAGCTGGCAGGATGAAATGAGAAGAATCGGTCTTTTGTATGAAGGAGATTTAACTGATGTGACAGCCATCCCCACATTTGTTGAACTCTCAAAAGATCTCAATATTACTCCAGGAAAGACCGCAAGTTTTGGCCTTACTCTTCTTCCAGTTGGTGTTCCTGGATCGTATAATCTTTCTTTTTCCGTTGTCATGCGTTCTGCTATCGGAGATCAAAAGATTACCGAGAGTTATGTAAAACACATAAAAATTGTCCCAACTGATGGTATCTCGTCACCGGCAAATGGATCTATTTATGTTGAAAGTACTCTGCCAGATTTGAAAATTTTTCAAAACTCGGTGTATGTGGGGAATATTCCTGCAATAATTGCAGATGTAAAACCTGGTCGATATGAGATCAAAGCAATGAATGGGACATTTGAGCGTTTTTTTTCAGTAGATGTAGATCGGGGAACAATGACCCGGATCATGGTCCTGGATCAAAGAGATCCTCCAGTAATCACAAAGAAAAAAGTGGGTCCTGTCTCTGATGGAACACTGATAGGATATATTGAAGCAAATATTCCTCTTATCCTCATAATTCTCCTGATAATTGTAGTATGTATTGGATTAGTGATTCATGGGTTGCGAAAAAGAACCCAATTAGAAGAAGAGAAATCTAAAAAAGGGAAAAAGAAACAAAAATCCGATGATCCTGATGAGAATCGGTTAGAAGAGGAAAAAGAACTTCTTAAGAAGATTCATTCGAAAAAACCGATCTTTGAAGGATTGACATCATCTTCAATTCAAGATGGAATCAGTTCAGGCAATCCCTCTGTTTTAACGGGATCTGGTGTCTTGAAATATCATCCGGGTAAATTGGATAAATCATCGGATAAACAGGGCATTAAAAGAGAAATTTCTGATGATAAGAAAAAAGGAACCCTACTTACTCCAACTCATGATCTTGATGTTAACCTGCAGAACCTTGAATTAAAATCAGGTTCTGCAACAGCATTTCTAGGAATTTCTAATAATTCACCTGTTCCGGTAACAGTAAAAGATCAGGATATTTCTGCTGGAGGGTTTGGCATAGTTCCAGTAGATCTGAAAGAGCCAGTTGATGATGAGCCTGAGTTAACCCTTCGCCTTCGTTTTCTTGCCGGAGGATCTGAATTTTTTAAAAACATTTCAATTCCTTACAATCGCGGTCTTGCCTTACTGGCTCGTGGTGTGGTCGAAAAAGGATATGAATACTTTAAAAATTTACTCCATAATGATCCAACAAATATACAGGGATTATTTTATCAAGCCATGATTCTTGCAAAATGGGGTCTTGAAGAGGAATCAAAAGCTGTTTTTGAGGAAATACTAAAAATAGATCCTTCACATACCGAAGCTTTGAGTGAATTAGAAAAACTTAATACGAAAATTCAAAAAAGAAAAGAAAACAGAGAAATTCAGATCAAACCAAAAATTGCCGGATATCCAGATGAGTTATTCGATCGTTATACTCCTATCCGGGTTCTTGGTGATGATCCATTTGCGACTGTAATTCTGGTACGTAGAAATGATACAGGAGATTTACGTGCCCTTAAAATCCCCCAGAATACTGCAGATATTCGTCCATCCCTATATACGGAAATTTCATTATTATACCAACTTCGACATCCATACGTTCTTCGTATGTTCAGGGCAGAATTCTCCCCGGTAATGTTTCTTGAGTTAGAATATGTGGCTGGAGCCCGTTATGAAGGAACACAACGGATATGCCTCTCCGATCTTCCTGCTCCATTACCGATTGACTTATGGCTTCCAATGATTGAGCAAATTTCTGAAGGTCTTGCGTATATTCACAAACAAGGTGTTCGTCATTACCATCTCTCACCTAAGTATATTCTTCTTGATGAACCTATGACACCAAAAATTTCAGGTCTCATTCGGGAATCATTACGTGGGGCTGGGAGTAGTGGGAAAGAAGAATTTTTTGTTCAGGCACCTGAACAGATTGATCCACATTTTTTTGGAAAAACCGGGAAAAAAACAGATATTTATCAACTTGGGGCAATATGGTTCTGGTTGGTAACTGGAAAAATTTTCAATCATGATACTCTAATTCCAGAATCAGACTGGGAAAAAATATCGTTCAGCAGGTTTGATGAATCTCTGGCATGTTATGACCCAATTCTTCAAAATCTCACCGCCCGCTTTAAAAATGATAGGTATTCTTCGGTTGAATTTTTTTTAAAAGATCTTCATGAGGCCTCTATAAATCAGGGTATACCTATGAGTAATTCATTTTCCGATGCCGTATGAGGATTGTATCCGAAATGAATACTGTTCCTATATGGCGATATATCCTGTTTATTGTCATTTTATTATTTTGTATTCCGATAATCGGCATTACACATGGCTCTTTATCTGGAATTAGTATTCAGGGAGGTGAATATGTAACTGATACAATCCCTGAAAACCTATCTACGGGACACTGTGGTCAATTCATGATAGAATTTCGAAATACTGGAATGACTGCATGGGAATATGATGTAGAGAAGTTTGGAGTTGAATACTTCAGTGATAATTCCCTGATTACTATCGAACCCCTAATTAACCTGCTTCCGAAAGGTTCCAGAGTTCATAATGGTCAAAGTTACCAGTTTCCATTTTCAATGAATACTCACAATCCTGGAGAAGTTACTCTTTCATTCGCATTAGTCAGATTGTTACCGTCTGGTAAAACTGTACCTGTTTCAGGTATGGTTAATATTCCTGTAAAGATTATACCACAAAATCCCAATCTTATGAGTGAAACCGGAGTTATTCAGGTATCAGGGGGAGTTCTTCATCTCCCAGTAAAATTGGATAATATATATGTTGGAATGACTCCTCTTACTCTCTCGGATATTCATGCAGGGTTCCACAAAGTGGAAATTGAAGGGAGAGAAGGGGTGATGGAAAAAGAGATTGAGGTTTTGCCAAATTCTTTGAATCCTGTTTTGTATGATCCTGAAGATTCTTTTTTTTACATCGAAACAAAAAATTCTCTTTTATTAGATGACACAAATCCGTTTCTGACTGCAATATTATCAAATTTTTTTATCGTTCTTGGATTCGTAATCACTTTGACCGTAGTTGGAATTTGTGCAGTTGTTGTAATAACTGGCAAGATGAAACGAGTGAAATTCACAGTTTCACAAATATTACCGTTTTCAATTCATAGCCATCCTGGCCGGGATTTCTCTGTTGAGGTCTCGAGAAAAACTGATAAAGATGAGGTACGGTTTGATCCCATACCTGGGATATTTACTCAGGGAAGAGAAAAAAAGTTCCAGATAAAAATTACGAATCTTGGTAAAAAGGACATCACTGTTGAAAATCATCGTATTTCTCCAGGAGAAATCAAATTACTGTATCGAGAGATAAAGGACGATAGTCCTGGAGACAATGTCACTGGGATGGATATTTCCTATATTGGAAGTGACGGTAAAAAGAAAACTCAATTTATTAACCTTTATTATCGGATTTTACCGAAAAAACCTGATCTCTCCTGGGTGTTTGAACGTTTTTTTATAAGGGATGGAAGAGTTATTGCAGTTATTAAAATTAAAAATAAAACCCTTGAAGCATTAAAAATTGATTCAGTGGACATATTGCCCGGAAAAGAGGGAAAAATCTTTATTGGAATGGATGAGCCAGATATCGACTCAATTTCGACTTTTAAAAATCTGCATATAATTGATGGAGAAGGTGGTTCATTATCTCTGCCGACAAAAATACCTTATAATCGTGGCATTTTCCTATTTTTTTCAAAGCAATTTTCTGATTCTCAAGAATGGTTTCATCAACAGATGAAGAAGGGCATTAACGATCCGAATCTGCAAAAATATGCAGAGATTGTTGAGAAAAAAATTATGGAACTGAAAATTGCTAATAATTTGGCAGATCAGAGAGGTGACAATGAAAATAAAAAAGGTATGCCCCCCTCCCCTCCTGATCATCATCATATTACGAATACTAACATTCTTTATGATATACAACAGGAATTTCCTGAGGATCTCATTTCTCTTTATCAACCATCTGGAATTATCAGTGAAGATAGGTTAGGAATGATTTATAGGGCTGTGAGAGTATCAGATAACGAAGAGGTAGCGGTACGTATTCTAAAACCCGGAAAAGTAAATCATTCAACAATTGAATTACAGATACAAGCATGGAGATCGTTGAAACATCTGAACATACTTCAAATAAAATATTGGGAACGCGATCCCCAGTACTATTTGGAATTTGATCTCCCCTCCGGAGTTCTTCAATCTCGAAAAAGAATATATTCCCTTGCAGATGTGAAAGTTCCAATACCACCTCGTGCATCTCTAAAAATCATCCGCGGACTTGCAGAAGGTATTGATTATCTTCATCATCAGGGAGTCAGACATTATCTCTTGGAACCTTCAGTAGTTTTGCTTGATAAAGGATTAAATCCAAAAATATCTGGATTTGACGCAGCTGCTCTGGTGCAATCATATATACCAGAAGATTGTTGGATTATTGCTCCTGAGCAATGTAACTCTGCCAAGTACGGAAATCCTGGGAAAAAGACGGATATTTATCAGGTTGGAGCGATCTGTTATTACCTTATCACCGGCCAGATCCCATCCATTGACAATTATAGTGATGTATTGCCCTCACACATCAATCCGGATTTAAATGTTTTCGATAATCTCATACGGAAGACATTGTCTCCATATAAAAATGGCAGATATGGAGAGGTAAATGAAATGATTCAGGAAATTGACAATCTCATTGATGCTTTTTCTCCAAAAATCAAACAGAACTCTCGTAGATAATTATGTTATTAAATGTTTTGAAATATTTCCATCGCTCATTGATCTTACTGATTATATTCATAGCAATACCAATGATTGGTGCTGCGTATTATTCTGATTCAGAAAAATTACTGGACGAAGGGGTGGCTGAATATAAATCTGGAAATTTGGACACTTCGTTTCATATTTTTGAAGATATAACTCTTCAAAATCCATCATGGCCCTATGGTTGGTTATGGAAAGGAACAGTATTGGCTGATCTTAAGAAACAGGAAGAAGCCGACGTTGCATTTAAAACAGGAAGCTGTTTATTGAATCCTGATTCTTGCGAAGATTATTCAAAAGGGGATTCTGGAAAGATATATAGACAATATGAAACATTTCCCAATGACCATGCTTCTCTTTCATCATCTTTTTTTGTTGATTATCCACAATCTTTTGAAACGGGAAATAATTATTATATTTTGTCAGATGATCCCAATAAATCTACAAGTGAATCGAAACAATTTGTTCATCCTGAATTATTTGACAAAGAAGGTGACCTATTCAATAGCGCTGGTCACATTGATGAAGCAATTCAGTCTTTTCAACATGCAGAAGAATTAGATCCAGATAATTCTACCTATTCCAGGAAATTGGGGGATATGTATGCCAAAAAGGGTGACTTGAATTCTGCATTATCTGCATGGAACCGTTCTATTGAAAAAGAATCAGAAAAAGAAGTAATTGATGATATTTTAAAAAAACGAAGTGATACATTTTCAGCTTTAGGAAAACCATATAATGCTGGGAAGGAATTGGAAAAGATGAATTTTCCAAGAAATAATCCAACTACTATAATGGAAAAAGGAGATTTCTTCACTCAAAGTGGAGACTATCACCTGGCTGAAGAAGCTTACCTGGAATATTTGGATGCATTTCCTGGAAATACGGATGCATCACTAGGTCTGGCAAATGCTCAGATCAATCTGGGGAAATATCAGAAAGGGAAGAAAATCCTCGATTCAATTCCTGAGTCATCCCTCAATCCAAAGCAGATGGATCTTTATACTAAAACCAAGATGAACATCCCTGAACAAAGTGAAAAATTACCTGATCTGACCTTCCTCTTCCGGAACCACGTATTATATCTTTTCATAATTATCGGGATTGTAGGAATAGTATTTTTCAGGAAAAAAATATTTAAATAATTTATGAGCACCCGCAAGCCCGGGATGCGGATCCTGGACTTGGTAACATCACCTGAATAAACGAATCTGCTTTCAAGCTGTGTGATGATTTTTTTCCTGTTCTATCTTTTTTTTGTTCGTATACTGTTATTTTTAATTGATAATCTCCTGGTTGAGTCTGTGGAATGGTAAATGCTACTTTATACTCTCTTTTATCTCCGACATCAGGAGCTTGATAACCGGTATTTTCATGTATGAGATCCATTGGTCCAAGCATAGCAGAAAATTGAATGGGTCCGGAGCTATTGGACGAGATGCCGTTATTTTTTACAGTTATTACTGGATTAATCACTTTTCCTGCACTGACTTTCAAATCTCCAGTGGAAAGGTTGAGTGATGTTATCTCAAACCCTGAATTTTGTCGTGTATCAAGAAGATCGGGAGATACTGCCCCAATTACTGAAGATGATAATATCGTAACTATTATACATGTCCAAAAACCCAACTTAATCGATAAAAAGTAAATGGTATTCCTGTTCATCCTTGTGTTATTGGCACCACATGATTTTATATTCTGTCATGAATAATATTGGGGTGGCACTCCTCTCCATATATTTTTCAATAATTTGTTGGATGATGTCGCTTCAAGGCTTTGAAACACGATAAAGAAATCATATATCAATATCGAAAAGAATGATCTTCATGAATTTCATAACATTATCACACCCACACTCAATTACACAAGGGGAATTTGAAGATTTTCGAACATATGATGAGATTCCTACAGCGATTTTTATTAATGGCAGGCATTTATCTACTCTTCTCCTGGCTCCAGGGGATCAGAAAGAATATATTACTGGTTTTCTTTTAACCGAACAACATATTACAAAAAAAGAGGAAATTGAATCAATCCGTGTAGAAAAAAACCGGATAAGTATTATTACAACGAATATTTTTACTAGCCCCGGGCCAAAGAAGACAATTCTTTCTGGATGTGGAGGGGCAGTATCATATATCGACACTGGAAAACTACCCATTTTATCCAGTAATTTTTCTATGTCTGAAAATGCGATAGAAGATTGTATTCGAAAAATCCATTCAGAGAAAGAAATATGTTCGTATGGTCTTGTCTTCTCATGTCTATGTCAAGAAGATAGATTCCTTCTATGTCGATGTGATATTACTGATGATCAGTCATTGGACCGGATGATTGGAGCAGCATTCACCAAAGAAATAAATCTTACTTCCTCATTTTGTGTCTGTTCAGCAACAATAACGTCAGAATCGGTTCGAAAATGTCTGATTGCCGGAATTCCCCTCATAATAACCATCGGATATTGTACTTCTCTCGCAGTTGAGATCGGCAGAAAAAATGGATTGGGTATTGGTGTAGTCCATGATGAGACGATCATGATCTATTCAACTCCAGAACGAATAAGCCGATAATTATTGGCTGATGATCTCTTTCAGAGTTGCAAGGAAGAGATCAATCTCCTCTCTGGTATTATAATGTGCAATACTGGCACGAACAGTTCCTTCTGGCAGATTCAGGGCATTCATCAGTGGCTGACAGCAGTGAAACCCTGACCGTACCAATATGTCATGGTTATCAAGCCGTTGGGCTACTTCATGGGGATGCATCCCATTAACCGTGAATGAGACGACCCCGATTCTGGTTTCAGGGTTACCTGGTGCAAATACCCGGACTCTCTCGATGGTATTCAGCCCGTCAATCAGGCGGCTGGTGAGATTTTCTTCATGCTCATGGATCTTGTCCATGCCGATTCTCTTCAGATAATCAACCGCAACACCTAACCCGATGCCCCCTGCAATATTGGGTGTACCAGCTTCATATTGCTCATATCCCTGTATCAGAAGAACATCGTCGTCGGTGACCGATTCTACTGTTCCTCCCCCCTGCATCAGGGGAGTCAGGGTCGGCTCTTTCATCCAGAGGACACCGGTGCCGGTTGGCCCGCCAAGTTTATGTCCGGAAAAGCAGTAAAAATCACATCCGATTGACGAGACATCTACTGGCATGTGGGGGGCTGCCTGAGCTCCGTCGATGAGAAGAAGTACTCCTTTTTCTCTGCATAAGGCGGCTATATCATGCACTGGGGTGATGATACCGAGAACATTTGATGCCTGTGTGATGGCAACGAGTCTAACCGGCCCGTCGAGCACCTTTCGGAATGCATCCATATCCAGGGAATAATCCGGAAGTATGCCGATGATTTCAAGGGTAACACCCTGCTTCTCAAGTGATCTCCAAGGCAGAAGGTTTGAGTGATGTTCAAGTATGGTCGTAACAATCCGATCGCCGGAGGTCCAGGAGAGGCCATGAGCAACCATGTTGATCGCTTCGGTTGTGTTTTTTGTAAAGACCGTAATGCCGCCCTTTGCCCCGATGAATTCGGTCACCTTTTCATGGGCATGCCAGTACCGCTGGGTTGCTATCCGGGTAAACCGATGTACTCCTCTTCCGACATTTGACCTGTACCGATGTTCAAACTCGACCATTGCTTCTACAACCGGTTCAGGAGAACAACTGGTCGCAGCATTATCCAGGTATACGACATCTCCAAGTATGGGATAATCATGCCTTATCGCATGGAACATATCATCGGGTTCCGGTCCGACTTCTGGTTTTTCCTGCTTGATGGGAGAAACTGGCGGGGTTTGCTGCTTCTTTTTTCTCTCTTTGGTTTGTGCAAGGGTGAAATCATCATTGACGAGAACTCCCATGTTCCTGCATAACTCACGCATCTTTGGAGGGAGTGCCCGCCATCGCCACAGACCCCAGTCAGTGTATGCATCCGGCATCTGTTTCTTTTCAGCCCATTTTTCAAGAAATGCATCCCACCGCTGGGTGAAATCCGGATGTGTCTTTCGGATGGAGTCATATTCACTTTCAAGCATGGCAGGACAGAGATAACACCCGATACGTTCAATCCCTCGTTCATACAGGGGGTTTATCGGGATCTTCCGCCACCAGAGATAGAGGAATACTTCAAATGCCCTCCAGCTCCGGATGGGGGATATATTCAGTTGCAGGGGATTTGCAGGGTTCTGACTGGTCTCATCAAGACCCGCACGGTTCCATGATTCGTACCACCGGTTTCCCTGAATGGTAACACTGGGGCCGATATCTGTAAGATAAATCTTCAGGGGGTGGAGTTTGAGAAGTTTACAGCACCACCGGTTATCCTTGCCGGGTGGCCCTGCTTTCTCTACCGCCTGCCAGAAGTCTCCACCCTTCCTGATGATCTCAACTCCCTGCTCTTCAATAAACTGAACGGTTTCAGGGAACTCAAGTCCGGTATCTATAAAGAATGCCTTTTCCACTCCTGCTTTTTGTGCCAGGTGAAGAACCGCCGTGCTGTCTTTTCCGCCTGAGAATGAGACATTGACCGTGGGCCGGTCTTTCATGTGGCTCTTAATAGTCCGGACCGCGTTCCGCTCCAGGTTTTTCAAGTGATAGGTATTGTGGGCAATGACCGCTTCCCAGTCTGGGTCAGGATAGGTGGAAGGAGTAATCGGGAGGAGTTCCTTGACCTTGATATATCCCTCTTTTACGATGGCCGTCCCATATTTTCCATTCGCCGTGACAATGACTGATCCATCCGGGACCGGTTCTTTCAGGGGGATTCGTTTTCCACCGATTCTCCCTTTTTCAGCTTTGAGATCTATGTGAGCAGTCAGGTCGATGATTCCTTTTGTTATATAGGGAACCAGAAATGGCAGAGCTTCAGGGGTAATGTCGAGTGAATAGGTTTTTGTCACCGGATCAAACGTGAACCAGCCAAACCGCTGCCCGTTGATGATAACAAGTTCTGCACGATCATACCCACCGGTCTTATTCAGGAGAATTACCTTCGGAACAGGAACATCTCCGTATTGGGCAGTTAATAATTGAATGATGTGATCCCGATCTGCCGAGAGAGCAGGGCGGAGATCATAGGGCTGAAGAAGGGGGATGGTTTTTGCTTCATTGCCGCAGCTGCAGGTTCGTCCGATCAGGGGAACGTTGCAGTGTTCACACCAGTAGAGTGTTTTTTTCACAGCCGGCTCGTGCATTTCATTGAATAATAGGGGGTGAGGAGATAAGATACCTGTCAGTGATGAACGTACTAGTGACGAAAGTTATTAGTGTACTCTCGATTATGATAATGTAATGTACACTTTTTTCGGTAGGGAATCAGAGCTGGCCGAGCTCAACGATCGTTTCATCGGTCCACGTTCTGAGTTTTTTATCATCTATGGGAGGAGAAGAGTCGGAAAAAGTGAACTTATCAATGAATTTATCCGCCAGAATACAGGACTCCGTATTCAGGTTCGTGAAGGTTCACGAAAATATCAGTTAGAACAATTCGCAGAGGCGTTCTCCGAATTTTTTGATGATCCATTTATTGGGAAAAATGGTTTTACATCCTGGGATTCAGTCTTTGAATATCTTGCATCCCGCTTGACAAATCGGTTCATTCTGGCAATAGATGAATTTCCCTATCTGGTAAAAGAAGATAGATCCATCCTCTCGATACTTCAGTATCATTGGGACATTAGACTTCGAGAAACCCGTATTTTCCTGATTTTATCCGGTTCATCAATTGGAATGATGGAAGATGAGGTTCTTTCATATCGAAGTCCTCTATTTGGAAGAAGGACTGGACAACTTTTACTCAGATCATTCAGGTTTCATGAAATACTTCCAATATTTCCGGATGTTAGAAAAGCGGTTGAGTATTATGCGGTGTATGGGGGGACTCCGGCCTATATACTGAGTGTGAATGCAAGTGATTCCATTCAGTATTCAATTGAAAAAAATCTGCTCAACCCCCTCTCGTATCTGTTCAGGGAAGTTGAGTTTCTTCTCCGGATGGAACTTGTGGAGCCGAGATATTATTTTGCAATCCTTCTCTCCATCTCCCGTGGAAATAATACTCAGCACCTGATTACCAATGATACCGGGATTCAGAAAGGGACGGTGAACCGGTATCTTGCAACACTCATCGATCTTGACATCATATGGAAAGAGATTCCTGCATTAGATGATGAAATGAGCAGAAAAGGTCGTTACTTCTTCAGAGATAATTTGTTCTCATTCTGGTTCAGATTTATCTTTCCAAATCTTGAACGTGCTGAGAATGGATTTGCAGAACAGGTTTTGTCAGAGAGTATCACTCCATTTCTTTCACAGTATACCGGTTTGTTATTTGAACGAATGGCTATTGATCTGTTGTCTTATCTGAATGGTACAGGAAAACTTCCTTTTCCATGTATATTTTCGTCAATGAGAAGATGGTGGCATAAAGGAGAAGAGATTGATATTGTTGGAATTTCTGAAGCGGAATCCTCGGTTCTGTTTTGTGAAGTAAAATGGCAGGATAAGGTTGATGGAAAAAAAGTGATTTCGGAATTGAAACAAAAAGCCAGTCTGATCTACTGGAGAGATAAGGAGCGGACTGATATGTTCATGGTCATTGCCAGGTCTTTCTCCTCTGTCGAAGATGAGAAAAACGTGGTATTCATGGATCTTGATATGCTTGAAAAACTCGTTCATTCGTCGAAATCTCATGAATCACATTAATATCAGACATGTCTGTGAAGGCGATATATTTCTTGTAAGGAGTTTCCTGATCCCTTCAATCGGATTACGAAATAATTTATCGTACAATGCTGACTTATCCTAAAATACTGAATATTTATGACAACTTTAGGTTCAATCCTTTCAGATATCCGGGAAAAAACACCGCTTGTCCACCATATGACAAACTATGTCACGGTGAATGACTGTGCCAATATCACCCTTTGTATCGGCGCTTCACCGGTCATGGCACACGCAGAAGAAGAAGTCGGGGAGATGGTTGCACTTGCAGGCTCTCTCGTTCTGAACATCGGCACCCTTGATCCCCTCCAGATTGACCGGATGTTTATCGCAGCGAAAGCCGCAGAAAAGCATGGCATACCTATCATTCTTGATCCTGTCGGAGCCGGGGCAACCAGCTTGCGGACAAAAACCGCCCAGAGAATGATCCAGGAGTTGTCCATCTCAGTTCTCAAGGGAAATGCCGGAGAGATCGGAACCCTTGCTGGGAAACAGGCACAGGTCAGGGGTGTAGATTCCGGTGGGGTGACCGGTGATCCGATCGATATCACCTGTGTCCTTGCAGAGCGACTTGGCTGTACGGTTGTCATGAGTGGTCCCACTGACATCATCAGCGATGGTTCCAGAACTCTTCTTTGTGAGAACGGACACCCGTACATGGGAAGGATATCCGGGACAGGATGCATGGCTGCATCGGTCATCGGGTCCTGTGTCGCAGTCACTCAAGATTATCTCTCTGCATCCGCCACAGGGGTTGCTGCCTTTGGGATTGCAGGAGAGCGGGCTTCTTCAGAGGCTGCAGGTCCCGGTTCTTTTAAATATCGCCTCTTTGACAGTATGGCATCAGTCACTTCGAATGATATTGACCGGTATGCCCGCACTCGGTCAGTATAAAGGAAATCAGTGATCTGATTTCACAACCTTCATGGTTATTGGAGGAATATCTTCATTCCTTCATGAAGTTACCTGGCATTTCTCTGAGCACTCTCATAATCGCAGTATTTTGTGGTTTTTTAACGCCATTTGATTTATCCGCAGTAAATATTGCATTGCCTGCGATTGCCAGTGAATTTTCTCTTGATGCTATTGAATTAAGCTGGGTAAGCAGTGCGTATCTTCTGGCATCAGCGGTCTTTCTTGTTCCTTTCGGCAGAATTGGGGATATCTTCGGGAGAAAGAAGATCTTGATTGGTGGGATAGCACTCTTTACTCTAGCCTCAATAGGGATGATCTCCTCGGTATCAGCCATTATGCTTATCAGTTTTCGCCTTGTTCAGGGCATCGGAGCTTCGATGATCTTCGGAACTGCGGTGGCAATTCTGACAACCGCGACCTCCCCGGCACGACGGGGTCAGGCTCTTGGTGTCTACACCACTTCAGTGTACCTCGGTCTCTCTGCAGGTCCTTTTATCGGAGGCATTCTGACTGATGATTTCGGGTGGCGAAGCATCTTTTTCATAAATGTCCCGATTGGCGTCCTTATCATTGCCCTGATCCTGTTCTATTTAAAAGGAGAGTGGGCAGATGCAGCAGGTGAACAGTTTGATCTGAAAGGAGTTCTCATCTATGGAAGCAGTCTTACCGCGGTTATGATTGGTTTTTCCGAGCTTCCCCATGTCACTGGATTCATTGCACTCGGACTGGGAATTACCCTGTTAACACTGTTTATATGGCTTGAAAACCGGGAACAGTATCCGCTCATCAGGGTGTCCATGTTCAGAACAAACCGGGTATTTGCCTGCTCAAATGTTGCCGCTCTTATAAATTACGGTTCAACCTTTGCGATTACGTTCTTTCTCAGCCTGTACTTACAATATATCAGAGGTTTTGATCCGCAGGAGGCCGGATTTGTTCTTGTTACCCAGCCGGTTGTGCAGGCTATTTTTTCATCATATGCGGGCACTCTCTCCGATACTATCGAGCCTGCGAAAATATCCTCACTGGGTATGGGGATTATTGCTGCAGGGCTCGTCTCCTTGAGTTTTCTCTCACCTGTAACTTCCATGATTGAGCTTATGGTAATCCTGGCGGTTCTTGGGTTTGGTTTTGCTCTCTTTTCGTCTCCAAATACGAACGCAATTATGAGCTCGGTGGAAAAGCGGTATTATGGCATTGCATCCGGGACGTTGGGGACCATGCGGCTTTTAGGCCAGATGCTCTCGATGGGAATAGCGATGATGATCATCGCTGTGATGATTGGAAAAGTAGATATAACTCCTGATGTTTCAGATGAACTCATGAGTGCAATGAGTATCGGGTTTGTTATCTTTTCTGTCATGTGTTTTATCGGTATATTCTTCTCGATGGTCAGGGGGAATGTCCGTTCTGAGTAATTTTATTATGAATTATCTATTATTTTAAACGTGAAATTCGAGGGTTAATTGATGCGATGCACACCCGGGAGTTACTGGATACATTCTCACTATAAACGATTCAGAAAGGATTGAGGTGGATGATAAGATTATCCCGGTAATTCCTGCGTACGAATATGCAGAAAAGCTAAAAAAAAGATATCCGGGTTACTCTTTACAGGTCAGATCATCATGACTGTGGGTGTGTCCTTCCTTCTCCTCCCAGGGCTCCAGTCCGTTCTTAACCCGGTAATCGTTTATCGCTTTGTGAATCCCTTCTTCTGCGAGAACTGAGCAGTGCATCTTGATCGGGGGGAGCCCCTCAAGTGCTTCGGCAACTGCTTTATTGGATACATCCCAGGCTTCTTCAAGGGTTTTCCCCTTGATAAGTTCGGTTGCCATACTGCTTGATGCAACAGCAGCTCCACATCCGAATGTCTGGAATTTTACATCGGTGATGATATTATCCTTCACCGTGAGAAAAATCCGCATAATATCCCCACATGTGGGATTTCCTACCTCTCCGACGCCATCAGCATCAATGATCTCCCCCTGGTTCCGGGGGTTCATGAAATGATCCATTACTTTTTCGCTATACATTGCAAGGCCTCTTTTTCAGGTAATCAGCATAGAGCGGTGACATTGCTCTCAACCGTTCAACCGCTTTTTTAATCTCGTCAAATGCGTAACTGATATCATCGTTCGTATTTTCCAATCCAAGGGTGAGTCGCAGGGACCCGTGGGCGACTTCTGCTGGAAGTCCAATCGCCAATAATACATGGGAAGGCTCAAGTGATCCTGAGGAACAGGCACTGCCGGTTGATGCGGCGATTCCAGCATGGTCAAGGAGTAATAATAATGATTCACCCTCGATAAATTCAAAGCTCACATTTATATTCCCCGGGAGTCGCATAGTCCGGTGTCCGTTTAATCGGGTATTTGGTATCTCATGTAAGATCCGATCGATTAAAACATCCCGAAGTGTCCGTATCTGTAAAGTCTTCATCTCCTGGTTCGAAACCGCTTTTTCGATTGCAACACCAAGACCTACAATTCCAGGAACATTTTCTGTGCCCGCCCGTTTCCTGTGTTCCTGGCCGCCTCCGTGAAGGTAATTATCAATACGGACTCCTTTCCTGATATAAAGTGCTCCAATTCCTTTTGGTCCGTAAAATTTGTGGGCGGATAATGACAAAAGATCAATGTTCATAGATTCAACATCTATGGGGAGATTGCCAATAACCTGCACAGCGTCAGTGTGGAAAAGAATCCCCCTTTCTCTGCATACTGCGCCGATCTCGGGAATCGGTTGAATCGTCCCGATCTCATTATTTGCAAACATCACCGATACAAGAATTGTCTTATCAGTAATTGCAGATTTGAGATCATCAACTCGAACCTGCCCAAATTCATCCACCGGAAGATAGGTGATCTCAAAACCCTGTTTCTTGAGATAATCACAGGTATGTGTTATTGCATGATGCTCAATAGCAGATGTGATGATGTGGTTTCCTTTCTTTCGAAGGGCAAATGCAGCACCTTTCAGTGCCCAGTTATCTGATTCGGTCCCCCCGGAGGTAAAGAATATTTCATCTTGTTTTGCTCCGATGGCTTTTGCAACTTTTCTCCGGGCTTCTTCAATTGCAGCTCTGGACTCCCTGGCAAGACGGTACAGGGAAGAGGGATTGCCATAATTGATCGAGTACCAGGGGAGCATGGCCTCTACAACTGCAGGATCTGTTGCAGTTGTGGCACTGTGATCCATGTATATGGTTTTTTGACTGGCCATTGTATCGTGAGTATATGTATGTTCTGATTATAGATGAGGTGTATCTGAATTGATACTACTCATTTATCCTTCTTCATAGGGCTAAAGTGTGTATCCTTTCCCAGAACCATGCATACCTGGCAAATGATTCCAGAGCCAGGCCACCCACAGATTGAACATATTTTATATGCTTCCTGCTGATAGGTTCCTCCTAATTTTGCTCTGATTTGTTCTTCACATTGTGCAGCATTTCTCATTGCTCCGGGATGATTTTTTTCATACTGGTACAGGAGTGTCCTGACCTCTCCTCTTAGTGAAGAGACAGCATATGGACATTCGGGTAGATCTCTGAATAATCCATTCAGAAAAGCATAAATTGTGACTTCTTTCTCACTCACCCAGGCAAATGGTTTGACTCGCTGAGCGTACCACGAAGAAGATCCATAACCGGTGAAGATCTTTTTCACATCTCCAGATATGGCATTCATCAGTGCAGTCTGGGCATGATCATCCTGATTATGCCCGGTTGCAATCATGGAGATCGAACATTTCTGTGCAAGTACTTCGAGTGCACGGCGGCGGAGGATTCCACAGATAGTGCAGGCATTTCGCTCAGATCCCGATACCAGATGATCCAGGGAATATCCAAACAGATCCTGGAATCTGATAATCTCGTGAGGTATCCCGAGTATCAGACACGTTTCTGTCGCTGCCTTGATTGTATCCTGGCGATAGCCTTCTATCCCTTCATCTACCGTAAGCGCGATAATCCTGCAGGGTAGTTCACTCCTGATTTCACTCAGTACTTTAAGTAAAGCAGTGCTGTCTTTTCCTCCCGAAAATGCTATTCCGAGTACATCCGGAAGCTTGATAGTTTTCAGGTACTTTCGAACTTCATTCTCAACAGATTCTTTCAGGTGGGTTCTGCAGAGATGAATCCCCCTTTCCCGATTAAGATAGACCGCGGGCTTGTCACATTTTTCGCAGTATATTTTTTTATCCACCATGGGAGATCCGAATGACTCTTATGACATCCTCTTCATCCGGGATGGTATCTTCCGGGATGATCTCGTCCTCCCGTGAAATCAATGTCGTCAAGGGATCGATGCCCTGATTGCTTAGTATCGTCTCGATTGTTCTTCCCTGGACTGATAATTCAATTACTGATTTATCCGGGAGCATAAGTTTCATTCCAGGATAGTTTTGGTGTTATGTATGATAGGTTTGATGATGCCGGCAAAATTATTGATCCTGATTTTTTGTGTCTTATGTATATCATCATGTGGTGTATTGAGTGCACAATCCGTTTTTTTATTAATTTATTTCTGATGATTTTCACGTAACAAAATCCGAAGTTTGCCTATTACTCCATGAATAAATAATCTAAAAACAACAGTAATATTCATCAGATGGAACGCAAGGATGGTATTATCTTATATACGTGAAGACATTCAGGCGATTATATCAAAAGATCCGGCTGCAAAAAGTATGGTTGAGGTTATCCTCTGCTACCCGGGATTACATGCATTGGTATTGCACCGTATTGCCCATAAGGCCTGGATTCATAACCGGTTTCTGACCGGACGGTTCCTGTCACATATTGCCCGCTTTTTTACCGGGATTGAGATTCACCCTGGTGCCGTTATTGGCAGACGGGTGGTGATAGATCACGGGATGGGTGTGGTAATTGGGGAGACGGCTGAAGTTGGAGACGATGTTTTAATTTACATGGGTGTGGTGCTTGGTGGAACTGCACTGAAAAATGTTAAAAGGCATCCTACTGTTGCAAAAGGGGTGGTAATCGGTTCTGGTGCTTCCGTATTGGGGCCGATTCATGTGGGTGAATATGCAAAAATAGGTGCAGGAGCGGTTGTTGTCCGTGATGTCCCTCCCGGAGCCACTGTTGTAGGGGTTCCTGGCCGTATTGCCGGCCTCGAGAAGTACACAACTCAGGACAATATTCGCGATTCTGCCATGCCGGATCCCACCTTACGGGTTCTTAGCAGACTTCTTGAGCGTCAGCAGGTCCTTGAAGATCGGATATTCAGACTTGAACGAGAGAATGCACTTTTGAAAGGCGGAGTGGATATTAAAATCTCCGGAGACAGGGAGTCTGAAGTCCTGAATGCCTTAAGGCAGGTGATTGATCCTGAAATCGGGCATAATATCGTTGATGTTGACCTGATCAGATCAATTACGATTTCAGACACACTGGTTAAAATAGAAATGGAAATTAACTGCGATGCATGCCCGCTTCAGGACTATCTCATAGACCAGGCTTCAGCACGGGTACGCCTCATCCCCTGGGTTTCTGATGTTGAGATAACTGTTATCCATGATCCCTGGGACTGGAAGGTATGTCCGGAACAATCTGAAAGTAATCCTCGAAATGTCTCTCATCGATGTAGTGTGGAGCTCTTGAACGAATGCACTTGATTTCAGAAAAAAAATCCGTGGCAGGAGAAGAAAAGGAGTATATCATGGATTGTTTTTTAAGATGTAGGCGGGTATCATGATTCGCGGTTCAGTTGGAACGGTACAGACTCAGGTTCACACATTTTCTTCACCATTAACACTCGAAAGCGGAGCGGTTCTCCCGTCAGTTACGGTTGCGTATGAAACATATGGCTCGCTCAACCCGGATCACTCCAACGCAATTCTCATCTGTCATGCTTTGAGTGGTGATGCCCATGTTGCCGGGTACCATGAAGGAGATGAGAAACCCGGATGGTGGGAGATGGTCATAGGTCCGGGGAAAGCTTTTGATACGGATCGTTTTTTTATCATATGTTCGAATGTTCTGGGTGGATGCAAAGGGACAACCGGTCCTTCATCGGTCAATCCTGAAACCGGGAAGATATACGGAGCATCATTTCCGGTTATTACCATCGCTGATATGGCCCATGTCCAGAAAAGACTCATAGATTACCTTGGAATCACGAACCTCTTTGCCGTTGCCGGAGGCTCCATGGGAGGGATGCAGGCGTTGCAGTGGGCTGTTTCGTATCCTGATATGGTCAGCAGGATGGTGGTTATTGCAAGTACTGCCTATTCAACGCCACAGCAGATAGCCTTTCATGAAGTCGGGAGATGTGCAATTCGTTCTGATCCATCTTGGAGAAATGGTCAGTATTATGATCAGGATGGACCAGCATCCGGTCTTGCGCTGGCACGGATGATCGGTCATATCACATACCTCTCTGATGAATCAATGCACCAGAAGTTTGGCCGGGATTTACAGGAAAAAGATAGTTATAGTTATGATTTTACAACAGACTTTCAGGTAGAGAGTTATCTTCATCATCAGGGGGATCGGTTTGTTGAGCGGTTTGATGCGAATTCATATCTTTACATCACCAAAGCGGTTGATTATTTTGATCTGACCGTGAATGGCTCATTGATTGATGCATTTAAGGATTTGAAAGCAAAATGCATGGTAATTGCTGTCAGTTCAGACTGGTTATATCCACCATATCTTTCACGGGAGATTGTATCCGCTCTGGCTCAGCTGGATAAAACTGTCGAATACTGTGAGATTCGATCCAATCATGGACATGATGCATTTTTGCTGGAATCGGGACAGATGAATTACCTTTTGGGAAGATTCCTCTCGCACCTGGCCGTATCTGATCTCATGATACGAAATGTGCCAACAGTTCGTGAAACGGTGACCATTAAAGGAGCAGCTGCTCTAATGATTGCTGAAGCAGTTAATCACCTTCCGATTGTCTCGTCAGATGGCAGCCTTGTTGGTATTGTGACATCATGGGATATCTCCCGGTCGGTGGCGCAGGATGTAAAAACTCTTGAGGATATCATGACCCGGACTGTCTTTACAGCAACACCGGGAGAACAGATCAGTAAAGCGGTAAACCGTATGCAAAAGAATCGAATATCTGCACTGCCCGTGGTCGATGAAGATAACCGGATTGTTGGAATAATAACCGCAGAACGATTGTCTCGCCTTGTTATTAGGTGTGAATGATAAAACTTTTGAGAATTGGGCCCGGGGAATCTGGATTAGTAAGAGTTCATCCTCAAGGATTTTTTACACAATGTCAAAAATTTTTCAGACTATTAAAAACTGGTAATATTGTATCGTATTGATGTCATACGCACAAAAACGGTGACGATCATACATACGATAAACCCAGTAGTGCCTGATAATCCCGCGAGGGAACAGAGTACATACGCTATGGCCCCTGTACATGATGCGATAGCGTAAAACTGGCTGGGTTTAAATAACTCCGGAATTTTAGCAAACAGGATATCCCGGAGAACACCACCAAATGAGGCTGTTATTACTCCCATTATGGGGGCAATAATTGGGGGTATTCCACTGGTAAGTGCATACATAGTCCCAAGGTATGCCCACATTCCCAGAGCAAATGAATCAATAAAGGCAAAGGTTCCTGAAGTTCCAAAGATCAATCTGGTAATCGGTTGAAAAAAACCAAAAGAACGTTTTTGTTCTCCCGGGACATCGGTTCCTGATATTGGAATGAGAATAATCCCAATTATACCCACGATAAAGATGCTGATAAGATAAATTGGATCGGCAAGCCAGAAAAGAGGATACCTGTCGAGCAACAGATCTCGGATTGTTCCCCCACCGACTGCGACTATAACTGCTATGACAAGAGCACCAAAATAGTCCATCCCGTTTCTTCGTGCATCGTACACACCGGTGGATGCAGACAATATTATTGCAATCCATTGTATGACGGTCTGAAAAAGAAGAACCATGTCAGTGATTTCAGGATCCATAAAAGGTCTTTTATCTCCTTAATTTTCGTATTCTTCTTCCTTGTTTCTCTATTATGTTCTAATAGGCATAAATTATGGTATAGACGGTTCGGATTTGGAAGAATTGAAGTAGAATATAAATTGTCTCGATAATTTCACAGGCAGTTTCACTTTCAAAAAAGAAGAGAAGAATCTGGTCATGTGTTAGCCTGACATACACAGGATTTATCCGGCTCTAAACATCCATCCCGTAGATGGATTATTCGGTGTGCCCGATGGGCAAGTTCAGTATTGTGAGTGACAATAATAACAGTATACCCTCGTTCCATTAATTCCTCAAATATATCGTACATCTGCTCAGCGGTGTGACTGTCAAGATTTCCAGTAGGTTCATCGGCGAGAATTATTCTGGGATCATTGATTAATGCCCTACCAATAGCTACCCGTTGCATCTCTCCCCCGGAAAGTTCATGCGGTAGATGATCTGCCCGGTGAGAGAGTCCTACCATATGCAGAATCTCCTGTGCCCTGGTTTCATCAATCGGTTTCTTACTGAAGGTTAACGGGAGTAAGATATTCTCTATCGCACTCAAGGTTGGGATCAGAAAGAACTGTTGAAATACAAATCCAATCTCCTCTCTCCTGATTATAACCCGCTGACTTTCAGGGAGATTGGTCACCTTTATGCCGTTGATGGAGAGTGTTCCGGTGGTTGGTGTGTCGAGACAACCGAGCAGGTTCAGGAGAGCCGTTTTCCCTGATCCTGATGAGCCGACTATCGAGACAAATTCCCCGGCCTCAACAGAAAGGCTGACTCCCCGGAGGGCATGAACCTCTTCAGCACCACGATGAAAGGTTTTCCTAAGACCAGAAGCTTCGATTACGTTCATGCGATTCCATCCCTCATCGCTTCCATCGGGGATTGTTTTGCTGATCTGATCGCCGGGTAGATGCTACATACCAGGCCAAGAGCGACAGAGAGACTGATGCACACAATTGCCATAACCGGATCAGCTGCTATCAGACTTCCTGACGGAGCATAGGGGACATTTGCCCTGATGAAGGATTCAATGAAACCTCCTCCTAAAAGAGTTAGGAGAACACCTGCTAATCCACCAAGGAAGGTAACCACAAGGGTCTCCACGATAACCAGTTCCATGATGTCAACAGATCGCGCTCCGATAGCTTTGAGCATTCCAAACTCCTTCGTTCGTTCATGAACGGTCATCATCAGGGTATTGGAGATACCGACGGCTGTGATTATTAGGATTACCAAAATCATCGAAAGCAGAAGGGTTCGTGCTGATCCGACGATATTTAGAATTGTTCCGGTAATCTGTGTCATAGTTACTACCTGCATATCCGGGATTTCTTCGATTTTGTCTGCCACAATTCCTGAATTGTTGATAGTATCGGCCTGAACGGCAATGGTTGTTAGCCTATTCTCTTTTCCAAATACTCGTTGAACCTCACCGAGTGGAATGAAATGAAATTCATCCTCCTGGCCTCCGGTTGTATCCAGAATACCGAGGACCTCAAAAGGCTCCTTTTTCGGCCCGAAGGGCAGCATCTGACCTACTTTCAGACCTTCTTTATCAGCAAGTCCTTTTCCGACAACCATCACACGTTTTTCATTATCTTCGAAAAAGCGTCCCTCAACCTTCCAATATGGCCGAATGGAACGCATTTCCGATCCGATGATCCCATAGAGGATATGGGGCGATCCATTCACGATAAACTGGTGGAGGAGGATCGGGGTTGCAAGTCTTACGCCCTCGGTATTTTTTACCCGGTCAAGATCCGTTTCATTGAGATATTTTGGGATTACCCCGCCATGCATGATCAGGCTTGCCGCTTCATAAGGACACCCTTTTGGTACGGCAAGCATATGAATGCCGAGGCTGTCAACCTCTTTGGTGAGTTCCTGTTCATATCCTGCCTGAAATGCCAGTAATGAAAACAGAACTGCCACTGAAAGAGCAACTCCTGTTATGGTAAGAATAGTTCGCACCTTTCGACGCTGAAGGTTCCGGAGAGCAAATAAAAAAAGGTTCATGGGTAAGCAGTATCCCCGATAATGACGGCACTTCCTGTGACGTATACATTACCTTTTTCGGATACCTGGCCGGTTACCGTTGCTTTTTTACCCATTGCCGGGGGAATCACGAAATTATTTGCCCTCAGAGTAATGTAGAGTTCTCCGGTGTCGTCTGATATGATAAACCAACATCCAGAACCGCACTGAGAGGTTATCGTCCCGTTAAAGATGACATTCTGTCCCACATACATTTCAGGGTTCTCAAGAATTGTTCCTATCTGTACCTGACTTGTATTACTCTGTTGTGTTGTTTCTGCATACGCGATACCTGTAATACATATCAATAATAAGAAGCCGAATGATCCATATTTTATGTAAATTTTCATAGTTCATTCCTCCTGAAATACTCATGATTATCCGAAAAAATGGATTTCAGTCGAATCCTCATCCGCTATTGTTAGCATTGGAGATGAGAATATATACTCATTCTAATCTGAATAGCTACATGAAATGCTAAAAATCAGGAATTCATAGAGTGAGAAAAGGATGCCGGATCCCATTCGGGATAATATCTCCTGAATTTACCATCCACTTCTTGTCTGATGAGACCTTCTTTGATGAGCCTTTGCATAATCCGTGAGACAACCGGTCCGGAAACCCCAAGAAGGCTGGCAAGTTCTCCTCTGGATACTCCGGGGTTGTCCTGTACCGCAGAGAGGATCTTTCCTGGTCCTTTATGATGGAAACGGGACATGAGGTGTTGTGTTGTATCCGAATAGGTTCCATGATTTTCAAAGTAATGGTTGTTATTTCCTGCCTGAAAAATCGTAATTTGACCCATAGCAACAATCTGATCCAAGTGATACTTGAGTGTATGCTCGTTTAGACCGCTTAACTTAACAAGAGACTTCTGTTCAAGACCTGGATTATTGACGATCAGGGAATAGAGGATCTTCCTCGATTCGTGGTCCAGAACATTCTTCCGTGAAATCCTGCGGTATCCTCTGACCATATATTGCCTGACCCTATCTGAAATTCCGGGAGCGGGTATCATCATCCGCTGATGTGTACATGAACAGGTGTTTTGAGGCAGTGCTGAAGTCGGCATGGTGCTGCAGGAACATTTTGCACTGGACTGGCTTGAGGTTTGCATTGTGCAGGAAGCTCCGCAGCAGGAAGACTGCTTTGGTGTCTGTTTAAATATTAAAGCCCCTGCTATTCCCATCTGGGCTGATATCAGAAGGAGAATTAGGAGAAGAACAGGAACCTTCATAGATTATTTTTAGGTTGTTCATGAATAAATATTTTCACAATTGTGAATATGATTTTATGAAGATAATTTTATGGTGGTGGTATTTAAAGGGTGTTATGAGACTCTATGCTAAAAGAATTCCTGGATAACTGTGAATAAGGTACATCCTATTCTGGGGTTCACGGAAGTCTTGATCCAAAGAGCCCTCTCAGATAATCAAATTATTTTTCTTACCAAACAACAACATATATACAAAAAATGGACATTTTGAAACGGAAACGAACCTCAAAATGCACATCTGGAGCACTTGTCTATGAATATTTCCTAAGTGATCCTATTGATTCTGCATTTATTGCCTTATTGGGAGGGTTCGGAAGTGTCGAAAAAAGAGAACTGGGTGGTCTCTTAATGTTTACGTTTCAGAAAGATGATTGTTTTACTCTGAAAGGCATATTAGATGATGTCCTATTTTATGCTACTTATCAACGATCATATTCAAAAGTAGCTGAAAAGTTTATAGATAATTTTATAACGAGTTATAATATATCGAAGGCCAAATCAGAAGATATTATTTTTACATCTACTTCAGGATGAGAGATCGATTACCTCATCCATGCTCCCCGGACGGTATCCTTTCAGATCCAGGGTGATGTATAAAAATCCGATTTCTTTGAAAAACCGGTGAATATTATCTTTTTGTCCAATTATTTTTTCCATATCTTCAGGGAGGACTTCGATTCGGGAAATAGAGCCATGATGCCGGACCCTTGCTTGTCTGATTCCGATATCATATAGCAGATCTTCTCCCTTTTCAATCATCTCCAGTTTTTGATCGGTTATCTCTTCACCATACGGAATCCGGGAATACAGGCAGGCAGAGGATGGTTTATTCCAGAATGAGAGTCCCTTTATCCGTGCTATCTCTCTGATATCCTGTTTGGTAATCCCTGCCATGATAAACGGGTGAATAACACCACATGAGCTGAATGCATCAATACCAGGTCTATGCTCCCCAAGGTCAGAAGCGTTTGCACCATCGGCAATAAAGTTACAGCCGGTTTTTTCGGCGACATCCTTGAGTATCTCATAGGTTCCCAATTTACAGTACCTGCAACGGTCATGCGGATTTGTTCTTTTCAGTTCGCTGGAAAATGGGGTCCCCCCCCTGATGGTGATTGGGAATTCAAAAACCGTTGAAAGATTCTTTGCATCATTCAGTGCTCTCCGGGGAACCTCGGGACCATCCACCAGTACACAATGCATATTTTCTGTACTGATGGTCTCCCTGGCAAGAACAGCAAGGAGGGTGCTGTCAACTCCCCCGGAAAATGCAATGAGAAGAGGTGCATGTTCTCCGATTATCCTTTTCAAATCCTGTATTTTATTATGTATGTCCATACTATGCACCGAATATTCCGTTCCTTATTAGCATTAGACCCTTTTTCTTGTTCTTCTATGGATAGATATCATTTCCCGCCGGGATGTCATAGCCATTCTAAAAGATATTACCCTGAATAAGGGAACAGTTCCGTTGAAAGGTACCGTTCACCTGTGTCCGGAAGGATCGTTACTATCATCTTTCCCGCATTTTCAGGCCTTGCTGCGACTTTTAAGGAAGCCGCGAGAGCAGCTCCTGAAGATGGTCCGGCAAGAATACCCTCCTCTTTTGCAAGTCGCCGTGCAATCTCAAATGCTTCTTCGCTGGTGATTGGGATAACCTCATCAAGGAGGTTTACATGTAGGTTCTCCGGAATGAATCCCGGACTGATACCCTGTATCTTATGAGGCCCGGGCTTTCCACCAGAGATCACCGGTGATTCAGCAGCTTCCACAACGATAGCCTTGAATGAAGGTTTTCGCTCTTTGATTACGGTCGCAATTCCGGTAATGGTCCCTCCGGTTCCTGCCCCCGCTACGACGATATCCACTGCTCCATCGGTATCGTTCCAGATCTCTTCAGCGGTGGTCCGCATATGGATCTTCGGATTTGCCTCATTCTTAAATTGCTGCGGTATCAGGTAACTGTCAGGATGTTCCCGATGAATCTCCTCGGCTCTTCTGACTGCCCCAGGAATTCCTTCTGATGCAGGTGTCAGGATGAGTTCTGCTCCTAATGCGACCAATAATTTCCGTCTCTCCACACTGAACGATTCTGGCATCGTTAGGACCAGTTTGTAACCCTTTGCAGCACAGACAAAGGCCAGAGCGATTCCGGTGTTTCCACTGGTGGGTTCAATTATCGTCGTCCCTTCTTTGATAAGCCCCTTTAACTCAGCATCCTCGATAAGGGCCACTCCTATCCGGCATTTTACACTCCCGAGCGGGTTTCGGGACTCCTGTTTTACCAGGATTGTCGGAGGGTTTGGGAGTGTTTCTAATGCTTTCGGCATCCGGTTTAGTCTGATTAGGGGGGTATTTCCTATTGTCTTGGTAATGTCACTGTATATTCTTGCCATGATGGTTCACCTGAGAAGATCTGGAATCATTATCGGTTATTCCTCATAATGAAATGAGTTGCATCAGATCCGGGTCGGCGTCCGAAACGAATGGGAAGATTTCCCATTTCATAGAGGCTTAGATCTGTGCTAATGCCTGATCCAGATCATCAATGATATCTTCAACATTTTCTATTCCGATTGAGAGCCTGATATAATCAGGGGTTACACCGGTTGCCAGCTGCTGCTCTGGACTGAGCTGCTGATGAGTGGTTGAAGCGGGGTGGATGACCAGACTCTTTGAATCACCGATATTTGCAACATGAGAGAAGAGTTGTAATGCGTTAATGACTTTTTTTCCTTCTTCAACACCGCCTTTCACACCAAATCCAAGAAGGGCACCATACCCGCCTTTTAAGTATTTTGTTGCCAGTTCATGGGCCGGATTATCCGGAAGCCCCGGGTAGTTTACCCATGCCACTTTTGGATGAGCCCTCAGGAACTTCGCAACAGCAAGGCCGTTTTCTGAATGCTGTCTGATACGGAGGGGTAGAGTCTCGAATCCCTGAAGGAGCAGGAACGAGTTGAAGGGTGATATTGCAGCTCCCATATCCCGAAGTAGGGATAGTCGGATCTTAAAGATGAATGCCACGTTTCCAAGGCCGGCAAAATCTTTGAATACGTCCCAGTATACGAGTCCATGATAGCTCGGGTCCGGCTCTGAAAATTCCGGGAATTTCCCATTCCCCCAATTGAACTTTCCTGAATCCACAATCAGTCCACCGATTGAGTTTCCATGACCGCCTATGAATTTCGTAGCAGAATGAACAACGATATCTGCACCATGCTCGATAGGCTTTACCAGTCCGACTGCAGAGGTATTGTCAACGATCAGAGGAATTCCTGCTTCATGTGCAATATCTGCGATGGTTCGAAAGTCTGGAACATCCAGCTTTGGATTTCCCAGGGTTTCTGCATATATTGCCCTGGTTTTTGGAGTAATTGCCTTTCTGAAAGCTTCGGGATCCTGTGAGTCAACAAAGATGACAGTTCGTCCAAGTTTGGCAAAGGTGTATTTGAGCAGGGTATACGTGCCACCATACAGATTATTTGCTGCAACGATCTCATCGCCAAGCCGGGTAATGCTCAGCAGGGCATAGGTTATTGCTGCCTGCCCGGATGCAACCGCCAATGCTCCGGTTCCTCCTTCAAGGGCTGCAATCCGCTGCTCAAGTACATCGGAAGTAGGATTCATGAGCCGGGTATAGATATTCCCGAGTTCAGAAAGCCCAAAAAGGGCTGCTGCATGGTCCGCATCACGAAATACATAGGAGGTCGTCTGATAAATCGGAACCGTCCGTGATCCGGTTGCCGGATCCGCTTTCTGGCCTGCATGCAATGAAGTTGTGCTGTCTCTGTCTTTTTTATCGGTCATAAGTCTCACGTTTTACTTTTTTATAGGTAATTCATATTTTTCGGCAATTTCGGTAAACGCATCAGCAAGATATCGTACTTTCTTCCAGGAAAGCCCATAGGTTGATAGTTTCCAGGTCCGTGTTGCTCCTGCAAATTCTCCTACTATTCCTCGGGCGGATAATTCATCAGAGAAGTAAAATCCCTTGCGTTTGTGCGTTTTTGCGACGATGTCAAAGCTTTCCGTGGTATCTACCTTTGAAAGGGCATGTTTTCTCGGGTACTCTGACAATACACTGCTCCCGTCGATTGTGAGGAGAGCATCGATGAAGTAATTTGATTTTTTCACTTCATCATCCCAGTTTTGTGTTCGTTTCTGTACCTCCGGGAAGGAGGCCATCATGGCGATGAGATTGGAACCCATCAGCGTACAGCCAAGCATCTCGACTTCCTTCACTCCGAATTTCCTGCTGGTCAGGTCCCCAACCATCTGAGTCGTTCTCAACACTTTTGGAGCCCATTCATCGGTTGTTGCGAGCATGCCTGACGGTGCCGGGGATGCCATACTTTTATGTCCGGATCCCACCACAAAATCTGCTCCGATGGCTTTTCCATCAACGGGCATAACTCCTACGGTATATGCTCCATTATAGAGGAAGGGAATGTCATACTGGTGGGCAACCTTTGCAATGCCAGTTACATCATGTTCGTTTGCCACCTGGTAATCAATATGGTCCATCATAACCAGGGCTGGATTTCTCCCTGTTTCCCGAATGACATCCTCGATTTTTGTCGCGGTTGCATCCGCGGTTATGAGATTATTTTTATCAACAGGGACTTCCCGCACCTGACCGCCGGCTCCTTCTACGGCTAGAAACTCGGTATAGTGGGCAAAGGAGGAAACAATGACTGAATCCCCCTTCTGAACCACGGTCTGTGCAACTGCCTGAAATCCCCGCCTGGCTCCAGGAACCACCCGTGCCTGATCCATGTTCACAAACCGGGCAAGTTCTGTATGAAAATCACCAATCGGTGGTTTTGAAATCTTGTCCAGACGGAATGGTTTACGGCAGGCATCACAGGTTGAATACCCGTCTCCGTATGCAATAATTGCTTTACGGGCTTCAAGCGTTAATCTTCCGGCTGCCTGGATTGGCTGAATATTGATATAATTCTCTTCCCTGTTTCGAATCTCAATGGTCCCTGCAATTTTTTTGAGTGGTTTGGTAACCAATTCAGAATCCAGTTTTTGAACGATTTCATTCAGCTCGGATAATTTATTCTTCCAGACCTCCTTTTCCTCATTACCAAGTCCGGTTGGGAGAGAGTCACGGAGTATCTGCCTTATTTCTTCCAGTTTAAAGAGGGCATCAAAAACCTCGTCTGTCTTTTTCTCCATCTCCGGATAATCACCTTTTTATTAAATAACAATTTTCACAAATGTGAACTCATACAATTTAGGTACCCATTAATAAAAGAGATAGGAAACCGGCAGAGTTTGCTTATTGTTATTCATTTCATCAGGACCGAACGAAGAATCCATTTGTCTTACTGATAATATTGACGAGTTCCCCGTTCCATGGGGGTGGGATTTGGATAATAATGAGAATGATATGAGATCATCATTCACAATTGTGAATATATATTAGGTACGAGAACACACATAAGTATAGTCACTATGACCAGAAGGGATCGTTTTTGCCTCTGAAGGGGCTGGAAATTTAGAATTACTGGAATTTGAGCGTCTTCCGCCATCTGCAAAGCTGGTGTATAAAGTGCTTGAGACGGGTGAACCTCTCACTCAGAAAGCAATTATTGAGAAGACACGACTGCCGCCAAGAACTGTCCGGTATGCAATTCGACGGTTGAAAACGAATGCAATGCTCAAGGAACGATTGAGTTTCATGGATGCCCGTCAAAGCATTTACAGCATTGCAGAATCAGGTCAGGCTGTACTGATGGGGTAGATGAAATGGAAGAAAATCAATTGTCCTTTCTCTCCCCTAATTTATCAGAATATTAGTGACCCGTTTGGTATCGATTTTTCATTTTTTCTTTATGGAGTATCAATTTTTATTGTATCCCGTTGATTTCTTACGCTATTTGGGAATTATGAATCTTCCTGTGAGTCCTTTGCATAAGCCTATAGATATTACTTGTGACAAAATTGTTTAAAAACAGAGCCAAGATCCGGATTTGAACCGGAGTGTAGCTGATCTGCAGTCAGCCGCGTGGCCGCTCCGCCATCTTGGCAATCACTACAGGATTTTACTTCTGCGTACTCATAGATCAATCTCGAAGCATATAAACAGACGCTATTCGGCAATAAGAATGATGGGAATTCACATTACTGGTTAAGATGCTTATCCTCCAATATGTGCCTTGATATTCATGAGGTACCATTTTTTATTGGTATTCTGTGCTCATCTCTTACATTATCCGGTCTATTTTGCCTGATTCCTGTTATATTTAAATGAATCCGGCATACGATAGTATGGACAGAATCTGCAGGAAAGTATCTGGACCGATCAGACTGGATGACTCCTCTCTCCGCATAAGGATTATTATCCATCTGATGAGTCTGTATCTGTAAGATGAGTGCCTTAATGCCGGTGTGGCAGAGTGGCTGAATGCCTTCGCCTGCAAAGCGAATGTTTGGGGGTTCGATTCCCTCCGCCGGCGTTTCTGTTGGGTGATTTCAATATGCAACTGTATAGTACCTTATCAAGATCGGTGGAGCCATTCCAGACACGATATCCTGATCGGGTTTCACTCTTTGTCTGTGGTCCGACCGTATACGATTATCCTCATCTGGGTCATGCAAGGACCTATGTGGTCTTTGATGTCCTGGCAAAGTATCTCCGATGGACCGGGCAGGAGGTACTGTATGTCCAAAATATCACCGATGTCGATGATAAAATTATCAACCGGGCACAAGAAGAGAAGATTTCACAAAAAGAACTTGCAAGGAAGTTTGAACGCCAGTATATCCGGGATATGCTGGCACTCGGTATTGATTCGGTGAGTTATCACGCCCGGGCAACAACCCACATCCCGGAAATCATCAACCAGATAGAGCGACTGGTGGGTATTGGTGCTGGGTATCTTACAGAAACCGGTGTCTACTTTAACATTGATTCATTTCCCAGAAACGGGGAATTATCAGGGCAGGCAAACGACAACCGAAAAAGCCGGGTTACTGACGCGACGAAACACAATCCTGCAGACTTTGTCCTTTGGAAATTTGGTGAATATGGCGAATATACCTGGGATTCCCCCTGGGGAAGAGGCCGGCCAGGCTGGCATATTGAGGATACCGCGATTACTGAGAAGTATTTCGGCCAGCAGTATGATATCCATGGCGGCGGGCTGGATCTTATCTTCCCCCACCATGAAGCCGAGATAGCCCAGATGGAATCACTTGAGGGGAAACATCCGATGGTCAGGTACTGGATGCATACCGGCTTTCTGACTATTGAAGGAGAAAAGATGTCAAAATCCCTGGGCAACTTTATCAGGATTCAGGATGCCCTCAGGACATGGGATAGAGATACCATCCGGTACTTTATTCTCCTCTCCCACTACCGCTCACCGCTCCAGGTAACCGAAGAGGGCCTTTTAAATGCCAAAAAAGCCCTGGAACACATCCGTGCTATCGCAATAACTGACAAAGGTCCCTACCCTGAAGGTCGGGATGCATTCATCGCAGCAATGGAATCTGATCTCAATACGCCGAATGCTATTGCAGCAATCCATGCCCTTGCAGCACATGGGGATATCGAAGCGTTAATAGAATATGGAGAGATTCTTGGCATCCGGTTCCTCCCCGAAACCAGTGCACCGCTCAGTATCCTTCAGGACATCAGGGCAGAATTACGTGCCTCAAAACAGTTCGAAATCGCTGATATGATTCGGAAGAAGATGGTCGATGCAGGCATACAAGTTACGGATTCTCCCTTGAAACCCTTGAAATAGCCATTCCTCTTATTTTTTTTATTTTAAGGATTGGTATCATTGGGGGATTTTATTAGCGACTTACATAACCTACCCTTAACCTATACAAAATACAGTTCTCAAAATTTGGACAATCTATAGGGTCACATATACGCACGGTATTGTCAGATCTCTCATGTATTCTTCTGACTGCCGTGGCAGAGTGCGAATATTTCGAATCAAATTAAAGATTTGATACTATAATGACCGTCTTATGGTCTGGATAGTCAACGATCTCTAGAGGATCAAGAAGTACTTTTTCGATTGCAAGAAAAGACTGAAATTGGCACTAAATTGGGTGGAAAAAATAAAGCTGGGTTATACCAGCATGTTGATTGGATGCTTTTCTGCCTTTACATCGCCACCGAGTTCACGGAGGGTTTCTGCAAGAACAATGTCACTGAATGCCATTGCAGTTGCGGTTGCCTCACAGTTCTCGATTGGACCGAACATGATAAGGTCAGCACCAAGGGTTGCTGCCATAATGTTACAGCCGATGTCAGCAGAGGACCAGGCAGCCTGACGGATACCTTCAACACCGCCAAAGTGGTGGTGTCCCATCTGTTCAAGAAGGGTTCCTGCATCTTTATACCGGTCAATGATACCGCTCTTTCTCCAGCGTTTGAGCCAGGTCCAGGAAACGGTCATGTTGTGGTATGCACCACCGGTTGGGAGACCGTGGATTGCCTTGCATGCAAGGATCTCACGGAATGAACCACCGGAACCAAGGCCGAGCGGAGTTGCTGCAGTGTCGAGGATTGGACGTTTGATTCCACATTCCTCTGCAATTGCCATCATGGACTTTTCCTGACCGGCAACGCCACCTTCTGCGAGCACTTTCTCACGCCCTCGGACACTTGGGTCACCTGGGTTGAATGCGAGCACAATTGCTGCATCTACGTCACTGTTCTTGATTGCCTCGATGTTCTCCGGTCCGATAGAACCGTTGATGGAGTTGTAGACTGCACGGTCTGCAATACCTGCATCGGTAACATACTTACATGCATGTGCAAGTGCTGCCGGTGCAGAGGAGTCCATCAGGAATGGGAACTGGTCATCGATGGAACAGAACCAGTCGATGTAGCTCTCGAAGGCTTCTCCGAATTCAGCGATGATCTGACAGAAATACCAGTGACCGGTTATGTCGTAGAGTTCGACGCACCGGTTCCAGAGTGCTTCTGCTTTTGCTTTGTCAATCTTTCCAGTGTGCTCATCGAGCACGGTCTCGTGCTTGTTGTAGAATATCGATGCACCGAGTGCACGGGGGTATTCTCCCGGCTGTCCTCCAAGCTTGTAGCCGTTGAAGTCGAGGACCGTCTGTTCTTTTTCAAACATGAACATGGCTTATCACCTCTTATTTTGCGAGTATCTCGAGCAATTTTGGCAGTAATTCCGTAATAATTATATATGACATAAGTCCGGCGACGATACCGTAGAGAATACCGATATCGCGTCCGACTTTCCGGCCGACACGCTGGGCCATCTCACCCTCGACAAATTCGAGTTTGGTTTCGATTGCGTCCAGCTTAGCCTCGATCTCAAGGAACTGCGGATTTGCAGTTGCAGATGCGGCTGCTCCACCGCCTCCACCTTCTTCCTTGATCTCGACAACCATTGGTCCACCAGGGAAGACTCCGGGATCCCGTGCTTTCAGCTCATTGATTTTTGCTGAAATGGCTCCGATATCCTCAGACTCCATGATGTCAACGATCTCGACCTGTTCCTGGAACCTCTTGATGTGATCTCCGGTGAGGTTCTCAATGAACGGAATTGCTCCTTTTGATCCGACGATTTTACCGCCGTCAACACCGTTCTGGTGAAGGGCGATTAAGCTCTGTCCGGAAAGGTGACCCTTGACCTCTGTACCACAGGTTATTACAAACCGGATATTCGGATTGGAGATGACATTTGCAATGACCTTCTCCAGACCGAGGTTTTCAGTTTTACAGGAACCAGCGATTGCCGCTCCTGCACTGCAGATTGCACCTTCGTCAAGGTGGGAACCCATGGTAACGACTGCTACCGGGCTCTTTGAGTCACCGGTGTGGAAGTCACCCTGGACAATTGGCCATCCGGAGGCGGCCTCTCCCTTGTCTGCCATCAGACTCCTCCCATCAGAATTACGGGTACAACCAGGATAAGGGCAAATGCAAGACCTATTGCAAATCCAACAATTCCTGAACCCATGATACCTGATTCGAGTTTGTTGGTACGTGCAAGGATCTGTCCCTTATATTTCATGTCAGCCACCATGGTATCAATTGCTGCCATGCGTATTGGGCCTGACTTCTTCTCATCTGACACTTAGCTCACCCCGTGTCCTACAAGCAGGAGTCCCACAATCACAAACGAAACGATAAGACCAATCATAAGTCCTTCGACTTTACCGCCGTATACACCGGCAGCATACTTGTCGTAGAAACCAATATCGGTAATCATCCGCTGGACTGTTTTCATCCGTGCATGAATCAGAGCGACTTCGGCAGACATTGGTCTGACTTCGCCACCCTCTTCTGCTGCTCCGCCACCTTCTTCCTTGATCTCAACGACCATGGCTTCAGCGTCGAATGCACCTGGATCGCGAGCAGTCAATTCCTTTATTTTTGCAGAAATTGCTCCGAGATCTTCGGATTCCATGATGTCGACAATCTCGACCTGTTCCTGGAACCGCTTCATGTTGTCTGCGGAGAGATTTTCAATAAACGGAATTGCTCCCTTGGATCCGACGATTTTTCCACCGTCAACACCGTTCTGGTGAAGTGCGATAAGACTCTGACCGGAGAGGTGTCCCTTAACCTCAGTACCACAGGTTATGACAAACCTGATGTTCGGATTGGAGATGACATTTGCAATGACTTTCTCCAGACCGAGGTTTTCGGTTTTACAGGATCCGGCGATGGCTGCTCCTGCACTGCAGATTGCACCCTCATCGAGGTGGGATCCCATGGTAACAACTGCCACCGGGCTGTTTGGGTCACCCGTATGGAAGTCACCCTGAACAATTGGCCATCCACTGGCTGGTGATTTCTTGTTTGCCATTTTTCTCCCCTCACATCAAAGCCAGAACGATGATTCCGGCGACCAGGAGTCCTACAGCAAGTCCATAGAACATGGCCGTGATTCCACCAGCGAATACCAGTGATTTCTCACGGTTCGGGAAGCTTTCAAGGAAACTACCCTCACCGGAGAGCATGCCAACGATATCGTCAGTGACTTTCTCCAGCTTATTTACCTGTTCTACGATTGGTGCCAGAGACTCACCCTGCTGGGTGACGAATCCTGCAAATACATCACATCCAAGACCGAAGTCAGGAAGGACCGGAATCCACGTCATTACTGGTCACCTCCGACTTCAATGATCGGCTTTGAGTCAAGCCATGCATATGCATCACGCTTGGAGAGTGAAATATACTGCTTGTACGTGTAAATCCATCCAATCAGTGAAATGATCAATCCGACGGTTGCAGACAAGAGGTCGAGGAATGCGAAGGACATAACGGCTACAACGAACATGGAAAGGAATCCAACTTCGATGGCAAGCATAAGGGTTCTGTCCTGTGACTCGTTCGGGCCAAGACAGGCATTGAACGGGTGCTGCAGAGCCATTGCACCAAGGAAGAAGATCACTGCAAGAGCTGCTCCACCGATGAGTGAACCTGCAAACTCTGGTAATACGGTTACCATGAATGTCTGAGCTCCTCCGGCTGCTGCTTCTGCTGCAGGTTCCATGGAGAGGGTCATTCCACCGATGACAAGACCGTTGAACATGAAGGTTCCTGTGCACATTGCGGCAAATCCGAGCATGGTCAGTGCTCCGACAATTGATAATTTCATGAGTGAAAAGATCATGACCGGAATGTTCATGTTAATGATGTTGTTTGCGATGTACCCGATGACTGCTCCGATGATGGCTGCAAGAATCAGGGTTACAATCGGTGATGCCATTCCAAACTTTGTACCTGCAATCATGGCGATTGCACCGGCTCCGAATGCTACCATTCCGGCAGATGGAACACCGGTACCAAGACCGTAACTGCACAGGTGCTTGATTGTGTCAGAACCCCACCAGATTGCTGCAATGGCGCCGATTCCACCAAAGAAGGAGAAAACTGCGATGCCAGTTACAACATTGAGATATGTGAGGTATGTGCCGACTAAGGCGACGACAATTCCGTAGATCATCAGGGTGTTTTCAGATATCGCCCCTGCTGATGCTTCCATTTTTGCTGTCATTGTATTCTCCTCACATCCCGGTGTTTAATACAATCAGCATCGAAATCAGGCCACAGAAGGCTGATGCGACTGCACAACCAATAACTGCCCGTGGAACACGCTTGAATTTTGGGTCATGCGGTCCTTCGATAGTGCCGGTGATGTTGTATGCTGCCAGTACTGCGTTGACCAGGAAGAAACCGATAGCAAAGATTCCGGCGAGTGATACTGCCAGGGGTTCGATTGCTTCGGGGCTGGCCTGCATAATTGCTGGCAGTCCTGCATGGTAGACATCGAGAAGTTCGATGTAAATCAGGGTTCCGCCAAGACCAGCGATGAATCCACCAACCACTCCTCCGAAGAATGAGATGAATGGCAGACCATGTCCTTCAGTTCCCTGTGATTTATATTCAGGGAAGGTGTCTCCGGTGATTGGGTCCTTGGCAACTTTTCCAGATGCTGCAGGGATACCCATTGCGAAGACATAGGTTGCGTTGACCATCAGACAGGTGATGGCCATCATAAGACCTCCACCGACGGCTCCACCAGCGACCGCTACTGCAAAGTCTCCGGTTGCCTCATATGCCCAGGCCCCACCAAAGAGACCTGCAAGACCGGCACCGGCGGCAAGCATAGCGACACCGGTTGCGATACCGGGTGCCTGTCCCATAGCTGCCGGAGCACCACCGACTGGCACAAAGTGAACGCCAAATCCAATGAGTGCTCCACCGATTATTATTCCGATGAGAGGAACGATAGAGAAACCAAGTGCGTATGTTGCAGCGATCGAGACGAGGAGAATAACAATACCTACGACAGATCCGGTTGGGTTTATTCCTTCACCGCCGGCTGCCTTACCTCCGAGTGCACTCATGAAGAGGCCTCCTCAGTGGTGTATGGTCCGTAGGTCTTGCGGCCCCACACTTCGACCCAGCGGTCGATGAATGTGAAGACAAGAATCAGAACAACTCCCATGATGATTGCTCCCCAGCCGTTCATCATCTTTTCAAAGAGGACGGTACGCCAGAGTTCGAGGAACACAATCAGACCGAAACAGATACCAGATGCCGGACCGGCAAACTTGGTAGTGAACCAGCCGTTGTCAAGGGATGAACGCTGTCCTGCTTCTGCATACCGGACGATGTTTCCAGATGCGGAGATTGGAACACCTGCACCATACTTCTGGTTCTGGTACTGACGTTCCTTTCCGTAGAATGGATTTCCGGTTGCAGATCCTGCGGCACCAAGCGCAATACCCCACACCAGTCCGAGCAGGGGGAGTGCGAACGGATGATGGAGTGCTGATGCCATCAGGTAACACATCGCGACCGTACAAAAGATCGCGACGAACGCATGTGCCATAGTGACCGATAACAATGACTTGATGATGTCAATGTATACCGGCTGCTGGAACTTTGCCAAACTTGCTATACGGCCAAGATAACCGGAAGTACAGTAGATTCCCTGTACAAATACGGCGATAACTGAACCGAGAATAATAGCAAGTGCCGGGTTGTAGTTAATCTGCATCAGTGCCCAGGCAACACCTGCTCCAATGGCACACCAGGCTCCATATGCTGGTGGCTCACCGGAGATTGCCTTGTTAAAGATGCGGTGAATGTAACCCATCTGCGGAGCGAGCTGAACCTGTGAGTTCGGGTCACCCTGTGATCCGATATCAGATTCAGTATCTTCCGCAGCACCGGCAACTGTGGCAAAAGCTCCCGCTAATGCAGTAATACCAATGCCTAATACAATCTCTTCCATGTAAACCTATCTCCTGCGTAGCTCAAGATCAGACACAAGAGTGCTCGCGTTGCAATACCACACACATGGCATATCAGACCCGTTGTGGTAATTGATTTGTTCGGTCAGTATTGAATTAAAGGTTTCGAAATAACGTCGATTTATATGGTTATACTACCCCTCCTGAAAAAAAGAGGCCAAATTGAAGGATTCCACTCAGGCAATCCTTCTCTAATTCAACAAAACTTGTTTTCAGATCAACATTCCCTGAGTGAATCAGATGGAGAAAGTATTTGTTCTTCAGTGAGTGGTGTTGGTATATATATATGATTCGGATGAAAAAAACGCGTGAATCGATGATTATGCGCGTGAAGTTCGTTTATCGTCGATTTTAATCGAATAGATCCAGGATTGCTCTATTTACTTGATTTATGGGTATTACCCTGAATAATATTTTCGAAGAAGGTGCGTTACATTTCTGATGTCGGTTCCCTGTTTCCTTGCCTCTTTTAGATATGCCTTATATTGGGTATCCTGTGTCATTCGAGGAACAGGTCTGCACACATCCGAATGGAGCATCAAGTCAAATGCCCTGGCTTCTGCTTCTGATAGGTGGAGCCCGGCATAATCACCGGTGTGTGGTATGGATACAAGATCTAAAACCGGATCTTGAGAACATATCTGTTTAGCCAGTGGAGTACTTGGGATTGGTTCAGCAATTGATATGAAGACGTCATCCAAACAGAGTTCTTCCATAATATCCTTTGTAATCTGAAAGTCCTCCTCTTCTTCTCCTGGATATCCCGTGATGAAACTTCCTGCAGGCTTTACTCCATATTGCCTGCATTGTTCAACTGCATCCCGGACCTTGTCAATTGGGATACCTTTTTGCATCAGGTCAAGCACTTTTTCACTCCCTGATTCTACACCGAAAAAAATCCAACCGATAGTGTGTGCCCGGACTGCTTCAAGTACTTCTTCTGTAAGGCAATCAGCCCGGATATCTGGGCATGAAACATTTTTAGGTCCCATAATCGATGAAATGCCTTCGAGAAGACTGATAAACGCATCTGAATTAACTTCGCCATCCCGTGATCGGTATAATGATCCGGTTCCTCCGATAAGGGCAAGTTTTCTGACCCCTTTCTTTTGAAATGCTCTGACTTCTGTGAGGATCTCTTCAAGAGTCCTGCTCCTGATTCGTCTGCCAAACACCCGTGGCACCTGACAGAATCCGCACCGCCCAAAACACCCCCGATGGGTTTCAATATAGGTCTGGGCGCCTCGGATATCCTGAGTTGCGATGTCTTCAGGGATTAAGGGGAGCGGGAAGGTGATATCTTCTACCCGGTGTTGGCTAGTCTTTATGATTTCATTTTTTTCCAGATATGCACAATTCGGGCAGTCTGAAAAATCATTTCCCTCTATGATTCTGGATACTGATTCTTCACCTTCACCACAAACAACAAGATCAGGATGTAGTTCACCCAAAACCATTTCAGGACCGGAGGACACTGGCCCTCCGATAATACAAGTTCCTCCCTCCTGTTGTATTCTCAGGACTGTGTCTTTTATCACCGGATCAAGAAGATGAAGTGTACTATAAAGGCTCAAAAAAATTGTGTCCCCACGTAAATCGGAGATATTCCGGGTAATCTGTGGTTTAAATCCCGCTTCCCGAATGATCCCGCCAATTCGCATTGCTCCATATGTGTAGAGTCCGGGAGCCCCTACCATAACCCTTGATCTCCGGCTTTTCATTATCTTTACACTGTTTGGATTATTCATTCATAAATATCCATACCCGTTTGCTCTCAAGATGGCATTCTTCCTGATCTTAATTATTTCTCATAAGCTCAGAAATATATTAGAATCACTCAGACATACAATATAATTACTACGTCTGTGCTAGACTGAATGGCAGGGATGTTGCTGAGGAATAATTATGGGACAATCTACCTATTCCGGGGTTCCAGGTATTCTGCGACCCTTTAAAGAATATATTGAGAAATGGGCGCTTCCATCTGGATCAGAAATTGTTTTTTATGGTGTTCCAGGAACCTGTACTCCCTTTGTTGAGTTACTTTGCTTTGCTATCAGATCTCTTCCTGTCACCTGTATCTTTGTTCCTTACACTCATGAGGAAAAAGCTCATAAACTGGCTTTGAAGACTGATGTCGGATTTCAGGCAATAGAAAATTATGCTCCGAAGAACCCAGCTGTAGTAGTAATAATGGGTGGACTTGCAATGCCGAACATGCCGGTAACCGCCGATGATGTTGCGGTAGTATTGAAAAAATGGAAAGGGGCAGGGACCATCGGCGTCTGTTTTATGCATATGTTTGAAAAAGCGGGCTGGCTTGATAAGGTGCATTTTGATATGCTCATAGATGCTGATATTTCGGTTTCTGTAACATCTGAATAATCTTTAAAATAATATTTCAATTTTGATGTATCATGGAACATTCTCAAAAAACCAATCTGCCCGAAAGAGCGAATATTAATGTTCGCCATGTTATACTCGTTCTTTCAGGAAAAGGCGGTGTTGGCAAATCAACAGTATCTGTAAATCTGGCATATGCTCTGGCAATGAAGGGTAAGCAGGTGGGCCTGCTCGATCTGGACATTCATGGTCCAAACGTGGCAAAAATGCTTGGTATTGAAAAACATCAATTACTTTCAGAAAATAATAAAATAATTCCAGTTCGTGTCCTTGACAACCTTCAAGTGGTTTCTATGGCTTTTCTTCTTCCTCATAGAAACTCTCCGGTAGTGTGGAGGGGTCCGATGAAATCTTCAGCGATAAGGCAATTTCTAGAGGATACTGCATGGGAACCTCTTGATTATCTGATCGTTGATCTCCCGCCCGGTACGGGTGATGAAGCTTTGACTGTAGCCCAATCTGCACCTAACATTTCTGGTGCTGTTATTGTTACATCTCCACAGTCTGTTTCTACCCTTGATTCATCCAAAGCAATTACGTTCAGTAGAGATCTAGGCATCGAAGTACTTGGCGTGATAGAGAATATGAGTGGGTATATCTGCCCTTCATGTAAAAAGGAAGTTGATATATTTGGAAAAGGCGGGGGCGAAAAGATAGCAGAAGAGATGGATGTTCCCTATCTTGGTAATATTCCAGTGGATGTTGATATCAGGCGGTCATGTGATGAGGGTTGGCCGTATGTCGCAAAAATTACTGGAAGTCCTGCATGGTCTTCTATTCACACAATAATCGAAAAACTGAATGCACGGATCGAAAAATCCAAATAAAAATTACTCAGTTTTTCATTTCTTGCAGGGAACATTTATTGCTCATATGTGCAATAAATATCTGGTATGATTGTAAGCATACCTTCGAGTGGTTCCACCCTGGACTCTCAAATGGATGATCGATTTGGACGTGCTCCGTACTTTGCATTCTTTGATACTGACAGTGGCAGCTCCAGAATAGAAGCAAACCCACACGCAGGAGGATCAGGAGGTGTTGGTCCAATGGCAGTACAGTTTTTAGTTAAAAACAATGTGCAGATTCTTATTGCACCCCGCCTTGGAGGCAATGCAGATGGTGCCCTGAAAGCATCCAACATAACAGTGATCATGCGAAATCCGGATGTAACCGTAGAAGCTGCATATAATGCATGGAAACAGAGTTCTGAGAACTCTTCATGAATAATAGAAAAAATCTGCGGAGTCCTGTATGCAGATTGTAATTGCCAGTGGAAAAGGAGGAACCGGAAAAACAACTATCTCCTCCAATCTTGGATATGTCCTTTCTCAAAGCAAAAAAATTACAATTGCGGATTGTGATGTTGAAGAGCCAAACCTGGGTATTTTTTTCACCTGCATTCCACAAATCAGAGAGATTCATGTTATTGTCCCTCATGTGGATGAAAATGCCTGTCTTTATTGCGGTGCGTGTGGAGAATTCTGCAGATTTGGTGCTTTGACAGTACTAAAAGATCGAGTGTTGTTTTTTCCCCAGTTGTGCCATTCATGCGGAGGATGTTTCCGTGTCTGTCCTCATGAGGCTTTAGAAGAAAACCCTGCCCTGGTTGGGTGCATTGAAACCTGCAATCTTACCGATTCCTTAACTTTGGTCACAGGCAGATTACGGGAAGGTGATGTCAGGACAACTGCAGTAATACATGCGGTACGAGACCAGATTAAGGATGATTCACTTGTTTTGTTGGATGCTCCTCCTGGTACTGCATGCCCCTTTATAGAGACAGTCGATGATACATCCTTGTGCGTTTTGGTAACAGAACCCACCCCGTTTGGTCTTCATGATTTAAGCGTTGCCGTAGATGTTCTTGATGTTCTTCATATCCCTGTTGCAGTAATTATTAACCGGAGTGATGGGAATGATGATATTATTGAAGAATATTGTCTGAAGCGAAATCTGCCCATCCTCATGAAAGTTCCACTTGATATGGCATTACTCCGAATTCAGAATAATGGTTCTCTCATTTCTCAGGTTGACCCAGTCTGGTTTGATCGTTTTTCAATACTTGGTGATCAAATTCTTGCTTATGCTGGGGGACTTCAATGATCCAGGTAGCTGTTGTAAGTGGGAAAGGTGGAACTGGAAAAACAATCCTCACCGCTTCACTTGCTTCATTGTTACCTCAGGATAAAGTCTTGATTGATGCTGACGTTGATGCAGCAAATCTTGCACTCCTATTAGATCCTGTTGATTGCAGCGCTGATGAATTCAGAGGCATGGATGGGGCTTTTATTGATCCTGGTTCCTGTGTTGGATGTGGCATTTGTGCACAGGCCTGTAATTTTGAAGCCATACAAAAAAATCAGGATCTGTATGAGGTAGTACCATATCGATGTGAGGGCTGCGGGACCTGTGTTCTTGTGTGTCTTGAAGATGCTGTTCAGATGCAGCCCAGGGTTACTGGCAGAATACATTATGCACAATCCCATGCAGGACCACTTCTCTATGGATCACTGACGCCGGGATCAGGAAATTCAGGATTGCTTGTTCATCGTCTTAGGCAGGAAGCAAGAGTGAAACATCCGGATGTTTCCCTCGTTCTGATTGATGGACCTCCTGGAATTGGGTGCCCTCTTATATCGACTATCACCGGAATCCAGGTTGCAATAATAGTTACAGAACCGAGTAAGTCTGCCAAGTCAGATTTGATGCGTCTGATTACATTATGTAGATCCTTTCAAGTCAGGATGTATCTGGTGATAAACCGGTATGATGTAAATGAGGATATCGCCAAAGAAATTTGTCAGATAGCAGCAGAAAAGGATATTCATCTGCTTGGAATGATACCATATGATCTGGATGTTCTAAAAGCAACGAGAAATGGGATTCCAGTCAGTACGATATCTGGTCATGCATCGGAAGCGATACATCAGATTGCGAAGAACCTTTCAGGTGAGATCGATCAAATATGATGGATGTGGAGAATGGCAGCGGACAGCAACGAAGACGTGGTCGACCCAGGATCAGAAGAAGACTTTCTGAGTTTGGCTCACTCCGCTGTTATGGGCCACGATGTCTTGTTCCGGTAGAGGAAGAGCCTGTCATATTACTTCCTGAAGAGATTGAGGTGTTACGACTCATAGATCTCGATGGAATGGAACAGGAAGAGGCTGCTTCTTTTCTGGGAGTTTCCAGAAGAACCGTTTGGAAAGATCTTCATGATGCCAGGCGTAAAGTAACTGATGCATTGGTTAACGGGAAGATTATTGAGGTCTCCGGATGTATGAGGCAAGGAGGAGACGAATGCCCAAAAACCCATGAATTTCTTTGTCCCCGGGATGCCCATGTCTGTCCGAGGATTGTTCACGATGATACTGATGAATCCTTGTGACGCAATCAAAAACTTTTTTATAATTTAACTCATATGAGTAATAATGGTGCTGTGCACCAGGAGGTGACAACTATACCTGATATGGATGGTACCGGACCCAGATGGCTTGGAGAACGTAAATTTTTCAAGTGGGGACGGTGGAATCAGCCTGACAATAATAATGATATACTGGGTTCTTCTGAACAGAAACCTGAGTATGGAATTGGCAGGGGCGGTCTTCCCCGTGGATGTGGGAGAAGAATGCGTAAAAGATGGAACTAATTCAATCAGGTCGTAATACATGAAAGTTGCAATTGCGTGTGATGGAAAGGATGTGTCGGCACATTTTGGACACTGTGAAGGGTATGCAATATATGATGCTACTGATTCTGTGATAGCATATTCTGAAACCCTGCAAAGTCCGGGGCATGAACCAGGACGGCTTCCGGTCTTTCTGGCTGAACATGGTGTAAACCTGATAATTGCCGGAGGAATGGGAGCTCGTGCTGTTCAACTCTTCAATGATAACAATATTGAGGTTATTCTTGGAGTAAGTGGCCCGGTTGATGTTGCTGCACAGAATTTTATTGGCGGAAAATTACAGTCCACCGGTAGTATCTGTTCACATCACGATCATGAGTGTTCCGGACATTAACCAGCTTGATTGTCGTAAACGTTGATTGTAGTATCTTTTCCAGGTAAAATATTGCCATCATTGGCAAACCTCTCCCGAGAAAATATCCCCTTGTGAGTAACTGGAATATATCCGGAAGGTCGGAAATCCGACTTTTTCCGGTTATTGAAGAAAACTTTCTCTTGGTCATGATTTCTCATTTTACCTTGGAATAAATGTATTTACCCAGGTACTCGTTCGGAATTATCCGGATAGGTGTGAAAAGAGATGAATCCAAACCTTAATTCTCGTGTAAAATCGATATTTTAAACGTTTATACCTACCCAGTAAAAAATTCCCCGTTCACCACTTTTTGCCTGAACAATCCCCTGCTGAACCATCAGAGCCAGTTTTTTTCTGACCTCCGGTGCCTGAAGTCCGGTCATGTGTGCGATATCTTCTGCAGTACAGGGACGACGACGGAGTGTTTCATCTATTAGCGCAATACTGTCATCATCAGAGAGAAGCGTACCTGGTTCATCAAAGCCCGTGATATCAACCGGTATTCCTCCTTCAGCAAAGAAATCCTGAATATTCTTTAATTGCAGCGGGTCAGGTGAAGACACCCATGCTTCGGTTCCCGGCCGGTCAAGGTAATTGAGCTGGATCCTGTTTGGCCTGATACGGTATGTAGCAGTCCGGAGCTTATCAAGTTCAGTATCCGTGGTGTTCAGTCCGGGAACCAGGAATACTTCCAGCCAAATCTGGCCTGAATACTCGTCCCTCAGGTTCTCTAATCCCCGGATGATTTGGGTAACCGACAATCCCTGAACAGGCCGGTGAATTTTCTCGAAGATCTCTTGTGTGGTTGTTGTTATCGTTGGACTCACGAGATCAGCCTTGAGAAGATCCCGCCGTACATCAGGGTCAGTGCAGAGACTTCCATTGGTAAGGACCGCTACCTTATACTGATCATAGTTTTGTTTCAGGTGGGCAAGCACAGGGCCGAGAGAGAGCGAGAGGGTGGGTTCGCCTGATCCGGCAAACGTGATATAATCAAGTCTTGGAGAAGAGGATAGGATTGTATCTACCTGGTGGATGATCTCATCGGTCCTGAAAAATTCTCTTCTCTGCGATATGAGATCAGTTGTTGCTCCACATTCGCAGTATACACAGTTGTATGAACATGTTTTGAAAGGGATGAGGTCAATACCAAGCGATCGACCAAGTCGTCTTGAGATAACCGGTCCGAAAATATGGTGAATCATAGTTACAATGGGATACCTGAATATTCGTATTCACTGGGTTTTTCTCAATGGAATGATATTCAATCCATCTATCTTTCTATTGCATATGTATGTTAGAGTCAATTATTACCTGCAATCTGACCAGAGCTCATTTTTCATTGCTTCAATATCACTTCGGGTGAATTTTTCTTTTGAATTTGCAGGTTCTCGTATGGATTTCAGAAACGGATCCTCATTGGGTTCCCGATGAATGACTATTGTATTATTATCCATCACCTTCAGTGATACTTTTTCAAAAGGTCTAAAAAGCACTTTCTCATTTATTGCATGAAGAGAAATTTTGAGATCCTGATCTATCTTACTGTATTCATAAGGCATCTTGTCTGGTTTACCTACATGTAATGTATCAATTTATTATCATAATGGATGTACGGAGAGAATACTTTTCTCAAAAAGAGGGATCCGATCAGGTTAATACATGGAAATAGAAAGAATTCTACTGATAGGATTCTTTACCAGAAACATCGTCCCCTTCTTCCTCGCGGACCTCCAAATGTACATCCTCGCCCCCCGCCATAGGGTATTCCTCCACGACCGCGTCCGTATATTGGTGCTTGACTCTGAACTGGTGGCTGATATACGGGAACATTTTCGGTTGTGATTGTCTGACTATCTCCGGAAGGTGCGACAGGTTGACGTGCTGACTGATATGTAGTGCGGCAGTATCCAAATCCTCTTCCTGTCATGGAACCTCGTCCAAGAGGTCCGGTTCTATCAAATCCTGGCATATTTTTTTCCTGGTACGATACATCGTACCATTATTACTCATATGAGCAAAAATACATAAAGGTATCGTTCAAGCGCTGAATGATCCTTATTTTTATACTCCCATACATCTCAAATAAAATGATTACAATGGTTTTCAAAAATGATGAAAAATTATCCCCCAGTTACCAAAGGGGGGATGTAAGGTGAACTAAAATATGAGTTATGCTCTCCTAATTTTCGTCTTACCTCCTCAAGCAGCCGTGTTATTTCATCCTGCTCATCAGGATGTGATACTCCCGCATTTTCGTACTGAGTAAGAGCTGTTTCAAGTGCATTGACCGCTTCTGGAAATCGATTCAGATTATAGAAAACTCTTCCTAATCCTGCATAGGATGCCCAGTTGGATGCAGCGCCTTCAGCACTGGTTATTGCCTGTTGATAAGCTTCAAGTGCTGAAAGATACCTGTTTTGACGTTCAAGAGTGATACCTAATCCATACCACGCTTCGGGATTTGTGGGATCCAGTTCAGTGGCTTTTTGAAAAGCTGAGTATGCACCCCGGTAATTTCCCCCATCAAGTGCAGCATACCCTGTAGAAATATAGTCGTCTGTCTGGTCGGGAGTGATCGTCGGAGTAGGTGAGGGAGTGACTCCTCTGTCCAGGACAGTACTCATAAGGTTTTGATCTATCTGTTTTAGAAGCCAGTTTGGAGCAGAGAATAACGAACCATGTGACCAGCCATCCTCGTATGGTATCATTCCGGATGGAACAAGATCTGGATCGAATGCGTATCCGTTATAATATACTTTCCCAGTATCAGCGGTGCAGACTATACCAACAACGCTCAGAAGAATAGTGAGGATAAGCAGGGTCAGAAGATTGTGTGACATACATAATTGATCTCATATGAGAACTAAAAACTTTCTTATGGATTATCATAATTCAGTCAACCCTAATTTTTAGAGTTTGTGATGTTATCAGATCCAGGCAGTTTTTATTTCTTCCTTATCTTTTGTGGATAGCAGATACTCAACCGAATAAAAAAACTGATTGAGAATGGAATTTTCAAGATCTGTATCAATAAGAAAAATCTGTCTGAAAGAAGGTGTTATTACTGGAATAAAAAAGAAAAAGTGAGTTTTCCCGATTAACGGGCTGGCATGAGGAGAGTTCTCTCTCCGCAGGCTGCGAACTCGCGGATTGCACCCTTTGCGAACTCCTTCCGTGGTTCGGAGAAGTCGAACGGCAGGGATGGGTCTGCGAAGGTGATCTTGATCAGTGGGGACAGACAGAAAGCATCGTTTCTGGTGTAGTGAGAAGATGCAACAATTGCTGCGTATTCTCCCTGGTGACCCACGTTCATTGCGTAGTTCGGGTAGTTTGGTCCACGGTACTCGCCGATACAGCCTTCGTCAGGCCGGACAGACAGAGAGTTGGTTGAACCACACTGGTCCTGCAGGTCGTATCCGAAGAATCCGAGACGTGACCAGCCTTCCTTGTGCATGAGCATGGAGAGATACCATCCATTCAGACCTGCGTTGGAGTTTGCAGTTGCGATACCGACTGAAAGACCGGATGCTGCTGCGATAACTCCTGCACGCTGGGAACCTCCGAAGTGGTCCTCCATCATGGTTGGGAACTGCTCGTACTGCTCCATTGCATTGAGGGTGACCTCACCAGCGATGTCGTTGACGATCTCCTGGGTTGCTTTGACCTTCTGTGCTGGATCTACTGCCTTGTAGTCGATCTTGTACTTGTCCTTGAGGTAGTCCATACCGTAGTAGGTGAACTCATCGAGGATGTTGTCAGTGTATGCTGCGGTTGCATACTGGGTAAATCCGACACCACCAGACATGTAGGATCCGAGCCAGATCTGGTCAAAGAGCATGGTTCCTGCACCGACAACCTCAAGGGATGCCTTTGCCGGGTCGTTCGGGTATTTCCGGTTTGCCTGGACCATGTCAGCGAAGTGACCGAACATGATTCCACCTGGCTCATTCGGACCACGTGCACGACGGGCTGGGAGGTGGCTTGCCATCTGGATTACACCAGCGTGCTTTGCTGCAAAGGACAGGTCAGCGACTGCTGCTTCTCCGGCACACATGCGGTATGCGGTAATGAAGGACATACCGATCTGCATGGCAGACCACCGGGAGGTAGTTCCACCATCACAGGTACGTGAGACGATGGTCGGGATGTGGATTGCCTGCCAGAGGGACTTGCCGACTGCTTCATTCAGCTGCTCTGCCTGCTTTGCGGGGAAGAGCTTGTTGACATCGAGGACAAACTGCTTCTCGAGCTGGTCTGCAAGTTCGGAATCTCCGGTAAAGACTTTACAGTAACAGTCATCGACAACACTTGGGTGGGTCTCAACCATGTGTTCCTGAACGACTGCACCACCGGGCATTGCGTGGTTTAAGATGTGGAGGTACTCGTTGATGGTTTCAGGAGTAATTTCCTTGCCAAGACGCTTCTGAAGAGTGCTGTGTGCAAGGTCCATGTTGACGATGATAGTACGACGGATATCATCCCACATCTGCTGCATTGCCGGGTTGTTGACAAAGTGCAGGTCATCACCCTCTACAAAGGTTCCGGTTCCGGAAACTTCGTAGGTCATGAGCTGACGCTGACCCATTGGCAGACCACCGAGGTGGCAGCGGTTGGGGTCGTACATGGAGATTCCACGGCGAAGTTCTACCTTCTTGGATGCTTCCATGAACTCTTTCTTTCTTGCAGACTGGTTCAGGCCACCAAAGTTGTAAAAACCGGTCTTGGTGTCTGCGACGTCTCCCTCGAATTTGGTCTTCAGTGCTTTGAGGAAAAGTTTCTGTGCTCTCTCTATTTTTGCCATATTTAGTACCTCCTTACTCCACCGGCATGAAACCGTATTTTGTTCTCAGGGAGTGGATCCGCTGGATATATTCAATGTACTCGGCGTCGCTCCGGTAAGAGGTACCAACGAGTGAGTGGAACATGGTAGTGTTTGCTTTCAGCCAGGCATCATCCATTGGCTTACCAACATCGACCTTCTTGTCGAGTGGGGTACCAATCTGGTCCTTGACGTACTTGACGGATCCGCCTTCGAGGACACACCGCTGCAGCATGTCGAACATCATACCATCTTCTGCAAGACGGAGTGAGTGACCGTGCACCGTTGCACCACGGATACCGACACGTGCCGGATCAAAGAGGTTCGTGTTGATCAGGTCAGCGGAGATTTTTTCAAGGTCACGCTCACGGCACTCGACGATCTGACGGCCGGACAGAGTTCCTGGGTCGATACCACGGTAACGGTAACACTCGGTGTAGGTTCTCTGGTACGGCTGGGATGGTGCGTTAAACATTGAGTCTGCGAACTGGATGTACCGAACACGGTCTCCAGCCTTTGCACCGTCGGTTGGGGTGACAATCTTTCTGATTGGGCAGTCTGGCTCACCCTGTTCTGCAAGTGGTGGGTGTGCAGCCGGATATGCCTGACCTGGTGCACGGTGTCCGAGAATAAGGACAATGTCCTCATCAGTGACATTGCGAATTTTTTCAAGCTTTACATTTGGGTTCATCTGCTTGCGCCGGTTTTCGGCGACAACAGACTGGCCTGGACCATACTGTGGAGTATATGCCATATCTTTATCTCTCCAAATTTGAAGTTTTCATAAGTTTCATGACTTCGTGAATGACTTCGCTGATCTTCTCACGAGACGGAGTCTGACCCCTTGTGATACCACTGATGATCGCCATTACTGTCCCTTTTGTCCGGACATTTGCTTCAGTCGGCATCACTAGCGCCGTTTTCACCCCTTCTTTTGCAAAATCCTCGTAATCGATGGGAGCCTGACAGACCACAATCGCCGGTATTTCACAGTCCTTTAAGATAGATCGGACTTTGTGGACAACATGTGATCTGACATTTCCATGGTGCAAAACCGCAACTTTGTGACGGTTTATCTGGATAATTTCCTTCTCGTTCAGGCCGAAATATGCTCCCAGCACATGACCGGCACTCTTAGGGGCATCAGGGGGAATCCCGGAGCCCGCGTTGAGAATCATGGTGCTGATACTATATTCGACCCCCTGTGCCCGCAGGGCGGACGTAATATCACAGACCGGCTTTGTGACGTGCCGGCGACCGGGGGACATCCCTACTATGATGACGTCAGGATATCGGCATTCAGAGATAGTCCCCCTTTGGGCTAGGGCCCCTCCTTTTCCCATACCCGCACTTTCGCGGCAGTCTACAATCTGTGTTACCCGTCCGATCGGCATTATCTATTTCCCTGGATGAGTGTCGGTCCGGTTTTATTCTTGGGATCGACCAGACCTAGCATAATTTCGTTTGCATTCGGGCCGTACTTTGCATAATCAACCTGTGTTGGTGTTGATCTCATAAACTTCCCTTCTTTTACTGAATAGGTAAAGTTTGTAAACACTTCTTTACAGGCTTCTTCGATTTGCTGTACGATATCCCGTGTTTCCAGTTCGAGAAGGAATGTTCCAACCTGCACCCGGAGGTCAACATCAGTTTCCCCGACCCGGATAGTTGCTTTTCCTGAGTGGGGGTTATCCAGGCCCCGTGCGGGGCCATAGGGGACTTTCTGGGGTATACTCGGGCCATTTATGACGATCCTTCTGATCCCGGGTATGACCGCCAGTTTATTGAGGATTTTCTCTACTGTATCAGGTTTTAAGAGGCGCTCGGTGACGATCCTGCATTGCGGGAATTCAGCATCAGCCATTGTGCGAAACCTTGGGGATTATGCTCCCTGAGCAATGTGCTGAATCGGCTGGGCAAACTCTGGGATCTTACCAAAGGTGTCCTGGTAGACCTTTGAGGTGCTCTCTGGAGTGAACATCTGGGTTCCTGCATCAAGAGCACAGGCAGCAACAATACATGGGAGACCAACACCGGCTGCGTGACGAGTAACGACGTGGTTTCCGTTGAAGATACCTGGACCTCCACCACCATAGATAGAGTGGCTGAAGAATGAGAATCCGACTGCTACACCCATTACACGACCGTAGTCACAACCCGGAAGTCCGGTCTCGTGCTCAATCAGGTCGTTGAAGTAGAGCAGGGTTGAGGAAACAGCCTGTGCAAATCGGCCAGCACCACAGTTTACCATAGTTGCTGCCATGGTTCCAGCTGCAGTGTAGGCGTTCCAGAGCATTGGATCCTTGGTCTCGTAGAAGGTGTATCCGGATGGTCCCTTCTTGCCTGCGGTGATAACCTTGTCTTCAATTGCTCTCTCGACAAGAGACTGGACAACGGTACCGATAGTTCCGGATGCACCGTTCTTCTTTACCAGGTCATAGACGAGGTTGTTTGCATTCAGACCCTGGTAGGCGTAGAGAAGCAGCTGTGCACGTTCGAATGGTCCGATTGCGGCTCCCATTTCGAATTCTCCTGCCTGTTCAAAGGTTGCTGAGAGTGCTGCACCCTGCATTGCATTCTTGTTGGTGATCATTACACAGTGGTTTGCCTGGATGTTACGGAGAGCGTATCCCAGACCTTCATTGTTCTGTGGAATGGACAGGATGGATGCACAAGCTGAGCCTGATGGATCCATTGTCTGTGGGTAGGTACCCCAGAATGCTGCCTTGACAGTAGAACCATTGAACATATCAACGTTAAACTGGTCAATGACTGCATATGTTGCTGCTGCTGAAACAGCGGTCATTGCTGCATCGTAGGTTGCTGCTGCATCAATACGAGCGGATGGGACCGTACAAAGCAGAAGTTTGCCGCCGCCGAATTCCTTGATCTCGGTGTCGTCACCCTCGGTGACCTGGAGCATCTTGAACATCTTTTCCTTGATTGCACCTGCATTTGCAACAAGGTCAAGGTTGAGTCCACGTCCGGGGATCTGGTTTTTACCAGCTTTTCCGGTCTTGAGAAATGCTTCTGCTCCACCAAGGTTCACTGCAACAGTTCTCTTGGTGAGGCTGATCATCTTCTTGATGCCGGGGTTGGTAAGCGGGCTGATTTTATCTAAGGCGACACCGCTTTTCAGCAGTTTGCCCTGATCGTCATAAAGATCGATTGTGTCGGAAAATTTTGCCATATAGTTCCTCCGATGTTTCTTAAAACCTGTACGATTCTGTCACTGTATACTGAAGGAATTGGTCACTGTTAGACTGTAATCACTCGTACACGTCCCCTTTACGGGACTGATGATATGTCGGAAGGTGTGAATAAAAATGTAACGGTTTGTTTTTCAGAGAAACTTTATATCTTGAGTGAAGTTTTCTTTAATTATATGAAATAATTTTATATGGCAATCTATTTTTGTGATGATCAATATTACGAATAAAATTATTATTAATTATGTAATTGTACTTCGCTTTTTGTTTGTGCTATTGGGTTGGGCGCTTTACTCTTTCTCTGGAGATTATTATTTATATATAGCGTTATGAGGTTTATCGCTCAACATTTTCTAATAAAACAATAATCAGGTAAAATTTTAGAAAAAAACGTCATGATGTAGCCATCAGGCTCGATCTATGAAAAACAGTTAAGG
>JABNAD010000014.1_pt2 | contig 140886 bp, 111 predicted proteins | sample 7240381 | NCBI WGS metagenome assembly JABNAD01 (sample SAMN11332834, study PRJNA596920) | anaerobic digester metagenome | biome: digested sludge; isolation source: digested sewage sludge-derived enrichment culture grown on H2/CO2 | place: Germany: Goettingen | reverse complement strand
GTTTCTCCCGGTTTCTTTGGCCTGATAAAGGGCTTCATCAGCACGGTGCAACAGGCTGTCAAAGGAGTTCTCATCCATTGGATTAGAAGAAACAACCCCGACTGATATAGTAACCATATCATTAACAGGAGAGGACTCATGAGGAATGTTCAAATTCAGAATTGCGTTGCGCAGCGATTCGGCAACGTTTTGAGCTCCGTGAGTATTGGTGTTGGGGAGCAAACAGGCGAATTCTTCGCCACCCCAGCGGGCAGCCAGATCTTTAGGACGCTTAAGTGTAACCGATAGAGCGCTAGCCACCTTTCTAAGACAAGCATCCCCTTCCAAATGACCATAGGTATCGTTATAAAACTTAAAATGATCAATGTCAAGCAGAAGCACAGATAAAATGGTGCCCGTTCGCTTGGCTTTTTTAATTTCCAGGGTCATGGTATCATCGAAACGTCGGCGGTTGGCGATCTGGGTCAATTGATCAACATCCGTATTGATTTTTAGGGTGTCCTGATAGTATTTTACAGCCAGATGGTTTTTGATCTTGGCTTTAATAATCGGGATGCTGAAGGGTTTAGTAATATAATCGATGGCACCCAGAGTTAAGCCGAACTCGATATCTCTGGCAGCTGTGAGAGAGGTAAGAAAGATCACCGGTATATCTTTAGTTTTTGTACCCCTGCTAAGTCGTCGGCAGATTTCATAGCCATCAATTTCAGGCATAATAATATCCAACAGGATAAGATCTGGGGGATCATTGGAATTACAAATAGACAGGGCTTCTTTACCACTGTGAGATATCAGCACATCGTAATCTTCAATCAGTGCACTTTCCATTATTTTGGTGTTAAGGGGTGAGTCATCAACCACTAGGATTTTCTGACGAATCGGACAAAGGTCTTCCAGATCGTTTTGAAGCTGGTGCTTATTGAGCTGTCCACGAAGTTCTTTCAGGCCAGCTGCAGAGAGTTTTGTGTGGGTGATGTCGGTTCCCGCCACATAGGCGTAGTTATCATGGCAATTAAATTCCCAGTCGACGTATCGGTAGTTGCCGTCTTTGGATCGGAAACGATTCGAAAAGGTGAGTCGATGGTTAGTGTGTAACAATTCTGAAAAAACAAAGGTGGTAGCGTCCCGGTCATCGGGATGCGCATAATCAATAATGTTGGTATCGAGTAATTCTGCCGCACTGTAACCAAAGGTTTTTTCCCAGGTATAATTGACTTTTTCAATACGTCCATCCGTGTGGAGGATGCATAAAAGGCCAAGATTCAGGGAAAAAATGCGGTTGAGAATTTGTTGCGAGGTATTGGTGGCGAAAAATTCTTCCATGGGCAATGATTCCAATCGATAAGTAAATTTGTTTAATTATAACATGCATTACTCAAAGGTGGATAAAAAAATTAATAATTATCTGTTTCTCGATCATCAAGATCAATTATCGGTTCCATGCTTTCAAATTCCGTCTTTTCAAAAGCGGGGTAGCTTGAGCCAAGGCGGGAATCAGTGTTAATGGGAGTGGTAGAAAGCTGCTTCAGTTTAAAAGCTTCCATCATTTCTTTAAGCATTTCGGCCTGGCTGGACAGTTCCTGACTGGCGGCTGCGCTTTCTTCGGCGGTGGCAGAATTTGCCTGAACGACCTGCGAAACCTGATCAAGTCCCATGGTAATCTGGGCGATTTCTGAGGCCTGGTCATTGGAGGCCCGGGCAATATTGGCAACCAGATCGGAGACCTTTTCAATTTGATTGAGAATTTCCTTTAATCCCTCAGCGGTCTCATCCGCAATTTTTGTTCCAGCTTCCACTTTACTTATGGAGCCTTCAATCAGGAAGGTCGTTTCTTTGGCGGCTTCGGCGCTTCGGGCGGCCAGGGTGCGAACTTCCTCGGCGACGACGGCAAAACCTTTACCGTGCTGACCAGCCCGGGCAGCTTCAACCGCGGCATTTAAAGCCAGTATATTCGTCTGGAAGGCGATGTCATCAATAGCCTTGATGACTTTTGAAATATTGTGGGATGAGGCATTGATGTCGGACATGGAGGTGACCATTTTTTGTATCTGTTCATTGCCGATCTGGGCATTACTTCGCACCTCAATGGCCCGGTCATTGGCTTCATTGGCATTAACGGCATTCTGTTTTGTTTCAGCCGCCACTTCTTCGATGGAAGAACTGAGCTCCTCAATGGAACTGGCCTGTTCAGTGGTACCATGGGATAACTGCTGACCGCCGTCAGAGATCTGTCGGGAACCAGAATCCACCTGATCGGCAGCTTCGATAATTTCCCGCATCACGGTGCTGAGATGGCTGGTAATATCGTTGATAGCGTATTTAATAGCAATAAAATCACCGAGATAGTGATTCGTGATTTCCTGAGTCAGATCACCCTGGCCAATTTTTTCCAGGGTGGCAGTGATTTCATCAACATATTGTTTGAGGAAGTCAATGGTACGGTTCATGTCATCTTTGATTTTTCCGTGTTGTCCTTTGAAATCGCCAGCCATGGTAACCTTTAGATTTCCCTGGGCTAATTGGTTTAAGGTTGTTGAAGCAGCACGAATCGGGTCGATTACCGCATCAAGCGTATTATTGAAACCTTCAATGACCCGGGCGTATTCGCCAGGGAATTTAGAAGCGTCACCCCGATGATCAAGATCTCCTTCAACGGCAATTTGCGTCATCGACTGAGTTTCGTCAACGAGTAATACAATATTCTCAATCATTCCAATCAGACTGGGAATTAACTGATCGTTATCACTGCGTTTGCCGGTGGATTTCAGGTCAGCCAGATCACTCATATCACCGTTTGCGATCCGATTGACGATATCCATGATGTGAATCATTTTGTTATTGATGCGGTTGATGGAGTGAGAAATTTCGCTAAATATACCGCAACAGCTTTCATCAATAGTTTGTGAGAAGTCATTGACACTCATGCGGGCCAGAACCCGATTACCATCTTCCAGCGCCCCGAGACCATCGATACAGGAATTGATATTGTTCTTGATGGTATTGAAATCACCGTGATAGGTATCAGTAATCTGCGGGGGAATTTCACCATGGCCAATGCGTTGGATATAATCGGCAGCCACATTGAGGGGTAGGATAACGGCATTCAGCGTTTCATTGACACCTTGTACGATTTCTTTAAATCCACCCTGAAAGTTCTCGGCATTTCCCCGGGTTTCCAGACGCCCCTCGATGGCCGCTGCCGAGAGAAAATTAGCCTCGGCAATCAGGTGACGAATGTTCTCAATGGTCTGTTTGAGAGCCGGTGTGATTTCATCCCGATCCCCCTGAGATTGAATTTCGGCAGAAAGATCACCAGCCGCTATTTGGTTCAGGGTTTTGATCAAAACAAATTGGAGGTTGTCAGCGAAGTTATCAAGGGCAACAGCCATTTCACCAATCTCATTGCTTTCTTTCATATTCAACCGGGTACCCAGATAACCCTGGTTCATTTCCTGAATCATCTGATTGACGTTTGTGATGGGCTTGGTAATTGATAGTGAAATTCGATAGAGGATCAATGCCAGAATTAGGAAAATCAGTAAGCCAACACCGGCAATCAACAGGATATTGTTGGTAACCGCAGCATAAACATTTTCCATAGAGTAGCCAATGTCAATTGCGCCAACCAGTTCGCCATTAATTGTCAGCGGATAGAGCACATCATAAACGGTTACATCCTTTAATTCATAGTAGTATTCTGAGGCGGAGGCAATGCCTTCCTGAGCGGCAGCCTTCATTGTTTCGTCGTCAGAATAATCGTTACCGATGTCTTCTGCAATACTGTCAGCGATGTCGATGACATTTTTGTCAATGATGGCGATATAGACTATGTTTTCATCATTGGCCATTTTATCAATCTGGGCTTGATAGCTGAATTCATCTTTAATTTCTTTACTTTCTTGGGATGTTGCCCCAGCAGTAGCTTCAGTCAGGGCTTCAATGGCATTGGCGTTGTTTTCAAGCTGTGTTACAAATCGTTGAGAAGTTGTATAGCCATGATCTTTTAATTGATCCAAGAGGCTGTTTCGGATCAAATACGAAGAAATTAGACCAATGGCAAAAATGCCCAAAAAAACGCAGAAAAGGGGCATAATCAGTAGTTTAAAACGTATCGAATCGGTTTTTTTGGTTTGCGTCCTTTGATTATTCATTCTCATGATGCTCCTTTAATTATGGGCGTTTGGATTTGAAAAACTAGACACTTAATTCTGGTTGCCTGGATTAGCTTAATTATACAGGCAGGTTTCTTTTAAGTCAAAATAATTATTCTGTCAAATATAGTCCAATCAATAGAAAAAAGCAATCGTTGCGAACGTCCGATCAGGAGGAAGTTGCAAACAATTGCTTTTAATGGCGTAAACAGACTTGTATAATGGTGGAACGCTATCAGGTGCTTTATTGTTCCACAAAATCTACGATGATTTCAATGAGATCCATGGCTAATTGATTATAATGATCTCCGGTAAGGTCATCAGTACCTGAATAAATTAATACAAAGGACTTGGCATTGAGTCCAACCCCTATTTTTATCCGGGGTTTATCTTTGAAAGCGATGGGAATATTATCGTTTCGCAGAGTAATATACATTTTCTCTTTGTCAGCAAAAAGTTTTACCAGGGTTCGTCCATCTTCGGCTTTGATGCTGTAAGAACCATTAAAGGTGATAACCTTGCTGGTGGTGAGCCGATCTCCCAAGGATACTAAAAACTCCTCCAGATTTAATTTCAAATCCGGGTGCCACTGATCCAAAACAATGGTTCGAATGGTCGGGTCATTATTGCTGGAGCCGGTTTCTGCAGGCAGATGTAAGACATTGTCTTTCGACAGGGCATAATATCCTTTTTGGGGATCAACCAGGTTTTGCTCTTCAAGCATGGCAAACGAAATTAAACCAAAGGATTGTTTTTCGGCCCGCCAACCGCTGACGCCGATGGGGGGCAAAAAGTTGGCATTTTTAAAGGGCTGGATATCAACCGGATCATTAGTCAGAGCAACAAATAAAAAATCCGGATTGTATCCGAATTTATCAATACAGAGTTTGATCATGACGGGTTTTTTAAGTACCTTGGGGACATCGTGGTAGAGCTTGTATGCTTCATCCACATCTTCAATAAATCCGCCATCTTTTTGATAATGATAAGCTTTGGCCAAACGATACATTAGAGCCAGTCGGATATTTAGCTTGTCGCCAATGTCTTTGTATTTATTGGGAAATAGTTTTATATTTAATTTTTCTGATGCATCATCATAGGCCGAAATTTTTGATTCAACAAAAATAACATGCCGCTGGAGGCTTTTTTCTTCGGCTATAATGATCAGATTGGGCCTGCCAAACTGTCCCAGTGACGGTTCGATAATAAAAGTAATTTTGACAATATCCGGCAGCCACTCTGGCTTGAAGTCATCAGTAAATTTAATAGTGTTTAAAAATCTCAATTGTTTTTCAAAATCGGTTTCCATATCGAGTATGATGCTGTTCACAACACCTTGGTTACCGTAGAATGTGGTTGTCATAAAGAATCCTCCATTTTTAGTGAGTTTAGTATACCACGTCAAGCCCAACTATAAAAGGATTTTGATGCATGAGTCCGTGAAAATCAGGGGTAAAAATCAGGAATAATGGGAAACAAGGGTCTTCATACTTTCAATGACCCAGTCGATGTCATCAGAGTTGACACCATGATTGGTTACAAAACGGTACTCACCATTTTCTGTTCCACTAATTTTAATATTCTTTTTTAGCAGACCTTCAATAAGCGCAGATTCAGTTATCACAGATTCTGGAAGGGTAAAAAAGACCATGTTGATATCCAAACGGTTTCTAAGAACCGAGCAGGAATCGATCTCTTCCAGCCGGGTGGCCAGATAGCGGGCATTCCGGTGGTCTTCTTCCAGCCGGGAGATCATTTCCGTCAGACTGATAATCCCGGCCGCGGCCAGGATTCCGGCCTGTCGGAGGCCACCGCCCATCAGTTTTCTGTTTTTACGGGCTTTTTTTATAAATATTTCGGTTCCCAGTAGTAACGACCCCACCGGTGCACAGAGGCCTTTGGACAGACAGACGTTTACTGAATCCCCTTGGGCGGCAATTTCTTTGACATCAACCCCTAATGCAAGAGCGGCATTAAATATTCGGGCGCCATCAATGTGCACTGGGATGTTTTGGGATTGGGCCAGGGTATAAACCGCTTCCATATTGGCCAAGGGAACAGTTTTTCCCGATGACTGGGCGTTTTCCATACAGATCAGTCCGGTATCCGGGAAATGAATGTCTTCACCCCGGAGCATCAGCGCCAGTTTTTCCACATCGACGCCGTCATCGAGAACCGGAAAGGTTCTGATTTGAACGCCCGAAAGGACCGCGGCTGCGCCGACCTCATGCATCAGGATATGGCAATCATCACCGACCAGGACTTCATTTCCTCTTGTCGTGTGGGTCATGATCGCCAGTTGATTGCCAAAAGTACCGGAGGGTACAAACAGAGCCGCTTCCTTGCCTAAAAGTTCAGCAGCTAGCTTTTCTAACTGGTTGACAGTTGGGTCATCCCCGTAGACATCATCACCCACGGTTGCATTGGCCATAGCGGTTCGCATGGTTTGGGTTGGTTGGGTTACAGTATCACTTCTTAAGTCGATCAACATAATTAAAACTCCTTTGATTGTTTTAATAATTATTTCAGTTTTCATTATTATAACGCGAAAAGGTCCGATCGACAAATAAGTTCTAGATAAAGAAAAAACTAAATGTATTAATATAGATCATTTTGGAAAAAAGTGCTATGAGATTGTGTTACAATGCTAACAAAAGTATGGTATCATAACAAAATAATTATGTGTAACTCATGTCTTATGTGGAAAGGAAAAGAAAAGATGGTCTCTTTATTAGAGTTAACTCTCCAACTATCAAGAGCTTCGGATATGGTAAGCCCGGAACTGAATCATCATCAACGTCTTGTCGCCTATATTACCAACAACCTAGGGGAAGAGTTGAACTTTGATGAAAAGAAACTAAATGAAGTCTGTGTCGCCGCTGTGCTGCATGATATTGGTGGTTTAAGTATGCAGGAACGAATCAATGTGCTGAAGTTTGAAGCCATTAATCCCCATCAGCATGCCCGAATTGGTTGGCTGCTTCTGAAGGATTACCGAGAATTCAAAAATATAGCCAGAATCATCAAATTTCATCATGTGGATTGGAACGATGGGGAAGGTCTCAGATTTTTGGGGGAAACGGTCATGTCCGAAAGTCATCTCATCCACTTGGCTGACCGGATTGCTACCCTCATCTCTCGGGACGATAAGATGATCAATCAAAAAGACCGAATTTTTGAAAAAATAGTAAGTGCCTCGGGACGAAAATTTAACCCTGAGTTCATCAAAGCTTTTGAACGCTTAAAAGAAAAAGAGTTTTTCTGGTATGATCTGGAGTCTATTTCCAATGGTCGGCGATATTATAAAAAAATAAAATTCCAGGACCAGAGACTGGATATCGACGAATTAATCGGAATTACCAAACTGTTTGCCCGGGTCATTGATTTTCGGAGCAACTTTACTGCAGTTCACAGCGAAGGAGTTTCAGCAGTAGCCAAACGGTTGGCACAGCATTTAAAATGTGATGAGCTGACCTGTAAGAAAATTCAGGCCGCTGGCTACATCCATGATATTGGCAAACTGACAGTTTCCACGGAAATCCTGGAGAAACCGGCGGGACTTACCCAAGCCGAATTTGCTGTCATGAAAGAGCATACCTATCATACTTATGTGTTGTTGTTTCAGATTGCCGGTTTTGAAGAAATAAATGAATTTGCCTCGATGCATCATGAACGGCTGGATGGAACCGGCTATCCCTTTAAAAAGACAGCGTCAGAGCTTTCGCTGGGAGCCAAGATCATGGCGGTGGCAGATATTTTTACCGCAGTATCTGAGAATAGACCCTATCGTAAGGGAATGGAAAAAGAAAAAGTGATCGAGATTTTAAAGCAAATGGTGACGGATCATAAAATTGATCCACACATTGTAGAAATTCTAATTTCGAATTATCAAGATGTAAACAAAGTCCGGATCAGGGCCCAGAAAAAGGCAAGAATACGGTACAATGATTTTGCTAAACTATTGACATCATAAAAGCTATTCAGGTTTTAGGTTTTTGTGAAAAAATGGAAGTGTAAAGAAATTAATAAAAAAATAGTACAATAAAAATCCAGGCTGAATATTTCTGTTCAGCCTGGATTTTTTAGAACGCTTAATATTTGTCAAAATCCAGATTATCAAGGATTATTTCTGATTGAGGAAGTACCAATGACTCTGAATAATCGGTAACAGGTCTGGCAGGCTGATTTTTTGTGTTCTTGAGTTTAAAGGCATCAACCATTTGTTTAAGCATCTCGGCTTGTCCGGAAAGTTCTTCACTGGCAGCAGCGCTTTGTTCGGCTGTTGCTGAATTCGTTTGAACTACTTGGGAAACGGCTTCAATGCCTTGATTGATCTGGGCAATTTCTGAAGCCTGGTCATTGGAGGCCCGGGCAATTCGACCGACCAGATCGGTAACTTTTTCAATTTGCTTAAGAATTTCGGCAAGCCCCAGAGCGGTTTCATCAGCGATTTTAGTGCCGACTTCTACCTTATCGATGGAGCCTTCAATCAGCCCGGTGGTTTCCTTGGCAGCTTCAGCACTGCGGGCAGCCAGAGTACGGACTTCTTCAGCAACGACGGCAAAACCTTTGCCGTGCTGACCAGCCCGGGCTGCTTCCACAGCGGCATTAAGAGCCAGAATATTAGTCTGAAAGGCAATGTCATCAATGACTTTAATGATTTTAGAAATATTGTGTGAGGAGTCGTTGATTTCGCTCATCGCAGCGACCATCTTAACCATTTGAGAATTGCCAACTTCAGCATTAGAACGAACATTGATGGCCAGTTCATTCGCTTCATTGGCATTTTGGGCGTTGCGCTTTGTTTCGGCAGCGACTTCTTCAATGGATGCTGTCAACTCCTGAATCGAGCTGGCCTGTTCAGTAGTTCCATGTGATAATGCTTGACCACTATCAGAAATTTGTTGAGCACCGATATCCACCTGACTGGCAGCGACATTGATGTCGTAAAGGGTAGTGCTTAAGCTGGCAGCAATTTGATTTAGGGCTTTTTTGATTGCCAGGAAATCGCCACAGTAGAGGTTGGTAATCTCCAGGTCAAAATTTCCCCGACTCATTTCTTCCAGAGTGTGAGTGATTTCTTCCACGTAGGCTCTTAAAAATTCAATGGTCTGGTTCATATCATGTTTGATTTTTCCATGTTGACCTTTGAAATCACCGTCCATGGTAATTTTGAGATTTCCCTCAGCCAGTTCATTGAGCGTGGCCGAAGCAGCTTGAATCGGATCAATGATCGCATCCAGGGTCTGGTTGAATCCTTCAATGACGGTGGCATATTCACCTTGGAACTTTGTTACATCGCCACGGTTGTAGAGATCTCCGGAAATGGCGATCTGAGCCATGTTTCTGGTTTCTTCAACCAGCATCAAAATCGTTTCGGTCATGCCCAGCAGTGCTGGTACCAGACGGTCGTTCTCACTCCGTTTGCCAATGCTGCGAAGAAAGTCCAGATCACTTAGATCACCGTTACGGATATTGGTGGAAATACTGACAATCCGACCAAGCTGGGCATGAACCCCATTGATGGATCGGGCAATTTCACCGAAAATACCGTCAAAATCGCCGTCAATAGCTTGAGTTAAATCGTTTTTATTCATCAATTTCAAAGTGTGGTCAGCCACCGATAAGGCACCTAATCCATCCAGGCAGGCATTAAGATTATTTTTAATTTCGCGGAAGTCGCCATAATATTCATCAGTAATCTTCGGTGGAATTTCACCCTTGCCAATTCGCTCAATGTATTCGGCAGCGACGTTAAGGGGACCGACAACGGCATCCAGAGTACTGTTTACACCGGCAACGATTTCCCGAAAACCACCGCTGAATGCATCAGCATGGCCCCGGGTGTCCAGACGTCCTTCGACGGCTGCCTGAGACAGTGCATTTGCCTCGGTAATCAGGGCTCGGATGGTTTCGATGGTTTTTTTCAGCGCGGGCCCGATTTCATCCTGGGGATCGGTGATTTCCACATTCATGGAAACATCCCCTTCAGAAATGCGGTTGATTGTGCCAATAACCAGAAACTGGAGAGAATCAGCCATTTTGTCCATGGTTGTCGCCATTTCGCCGACCTCGTCGGTGGTATCAATATTAAGACGGTTGCTCAGGTGACCTTTACTCATTTCCTGGATCATATGGTTAGCCTTGCGGAGTGGTCCACAGATCAGGGAGGTCAGTACTAATCCCAAAGCGACAGCGATAATCATACTAATAATCATGATAATGGTCATTGTGGTGGTGACACCAGCCGCCTGGGCAAAATTTTCTTCAGATTTGGTCAAACCATCGGCAAGTTTTAAGTCAGAGAGATTATCGATTGCCGTTTGCAGGGCGGCCGTGGCTTTCCCGGCAGCACCATCTGGACTCATTAAGTTAAACGCTTCAGTGTCCTGGTTTAGGGCAGCTTGGGTCTTCACCGCGTCAAGATGTTTGTTGTATTCTGTCCGGGCAGCTTCAAAGCTGTCAAAGGCTTCTTGCATTTCATCGGTTTGAATCGTTTTCTGGTAATCGTCAGCCAAGGTATCGATTTTTTGTTGGTCTTCAGCAATGCTCTTTTCAATCGACTGAATCAGGGCAGGATCGTTGGCTAGAATCATGTCCCGCAGGTTTACACGCATCTTCTGAAAAGTGGTTGACATTTGACCAACTTGGGAGATGGGCACTGTCATGTTTTCATATAACTCCTGATCAGACTCTTGTAGCGACCAGGTATTTATGATAGCAATGAAACCAACAACGCCAACAAGCAGAGCAATAAGAATAAACGATGTCAGCAGTTTCGTTTTAATTTTTAAATTTTTAAACCAATTCAAGTTAGACCTCCGTTAGTTTAATCTGAGGGGGCAAATTGCGGACGGTGTCCTTACTCACCAGTATTGATGAAAAAAAAGTCTTATGAGATTAGCTTATCGCTGCAGAATAAATAATTGCTATTCTGGTGATTGGACGGATTGATGCGGGATTTATTTTCTGAAACACCACCTGACTGAATGAATAGATAGTCATTCAAATTAATATAATTTCATTTTTTAATTTCCTGTAAATTATAAGGGATAATCTTGTAAAATGAAACAAAAAAATAACATAATATCGCATTATTTTCTAAAAAGTGGTCCAAATATAGTATAACTCGATCAAAATTTTAATCAAATGTCAATAATGTTAGCAGAAATAGAAAATAGACAGTTGTTTATTGTTATATTCTGGACGATAATGAATCGATATTGACATCCGTTATAAAATCGTAAAATGAAAGAATACATGAGTATTCAAAAAAAATCCTGAAGACAATCGGATTTGACTGTCTTCAGGATTTTTACTTAGAGCATGGAGTATATGGATATGACTTGTTTAGATATCAGTACTTATCACGTTCTGAATCATCCAAAGTGATCCGGGGTTCAGGTTGGGGTGGTGCGACAAAGGGAACCGCAGATACCTTTTTGTTAATCGGCATTGTTCTTTCGACATCGTTGCTGTATTGGTTTTTGAGTTTGAAAGTGCGCATCATCTGTTTAAGAACCTCAGCCTGGCCGGAAAGCTCCTGGCTGGAAGCTGCACTTTCTTCGGCAGTAGCTGAGTTGGTTTGGACTACATTGGAAACTTGTTCAATACCCTTGGTGATTTGTGCAATTTCTGAAGCCTGATCATTGGAGGCCCGGGCGATATTGCCAACCAATCCGGTTACTTTTTCAATCTCATTAAGAATTTCAACCAGACTTTCAGCGGTTTCATCAGCAATCTTGGTGCCAGCTGCAACCTTATCAATCGAGCCTTCAATGAGACCCGTGGTTTCCTTGGCGGCTTCGGCACTGCGGGCTGCCAGGGTTCGCACTTCTTCAGCAACGACGGCAAAGCCTTTGCCATGTTGTCCGGCCCGGGCGGCTTCGACAGCCGCATTAAGAGCGAGAATATTGGTTTGGAAGGCGATGTCATCAATGACCTTGATAATCTTTGAAATATTGTTTGACGATTCGTTGATTTCAACCATGGCAGTGACCATTTTTGACATCTGAGAATTACCTACTTCAGCATTGGTTCGCACTTCAATGGCCCGTTCATTGGCTTCATTGGCGTTTTGGGCGTTTCGCTTGGTTTCTGCGGCCACTTCTTCAATGGAAGCGGTAAGTTCCTGGATGGCACTAGCCTGTTCGGTTGTACCTTGTGATAAGGCTTGACCGCCGTCAGAGATTTGAATGGCACCGGCTTCGACTTGTCCGGCAGCGTCATCAATTTCTTTCATGACTTCACTTAAATGGGTAGTGATCCCATTAATAGCCAGTTTAATGGCGACAAAATCGCCATGATAATAGGTTTTAATTTCCTGGCTGAGGTCGCCCTCTCCAATGCGTTGGAGGGTGATTGTGATTTCGTCAACATAGTTTTTGAGGAAATCAATGGTTCGGTTCATATCCTCTTTTATTTTTCCGTGCTGGCCTTTGTAATCACCATCCATATACGTCTTCAGGTTACCTTTGGCCAGCTCGTCCAAGGCGGTAGAAGCTGCCTGGATCGGCTCAATGACAGCATCCAGGGTTTGGTTAAAGCCAGCAATAACTTTGGCATACTCGCCTTTGAATTTAGCAGGGTCACCCCGATGATCAAGATCGCCTTCAACAGCCAGCCGGGTCATTTCATCGGCTTCGCTAACCAGGGAATGGATATTTTCAATCATTTGAATCAGGCTGGGAATAAATTCATCCGCTTCACTTCGTTTTCCGATGTTAACCAGTTCATCGTAATCACTCATATTGCCGTTGGCAACATTATTGACAATGGCATGGATGTAGTTTAATTTCCAGTGAATTTCATTGACAGAGGTTGCCAAATCGCCAAAGACGCCTAAATAGGTTCCCTCCATTTGGGCCGTAAAATCATTGATAAATAGTCGATGAAGCACTTCACCAGTCTCGGTTAAAGCCCCTAAACCATCGATGCAGGCGTTGATATTATTTTTCAGATCATTAAAATCACCCTTGTATTCAGTGGTGATTTTAGGCGGGATCACGCCGTTGCCAATCCGTTCAATGGCTTTATTGGCAACTTTGAGGGGTTTGACAAAGGTGTTGATCACATTGTTTAAAGAAATGATCATATCTTTGTAGGCCCCGGTGTATTCATTGGTATTTCCCCGGTAGTTGAGTTGTCCAGCTAAAGCAGCGTTTCCAAATTTTACAATGGCATCATGGATTCTGTTCATTTCTGTTAAAACAGCAACCATGGAATAGGCGATTACATCATCGTCAGAACGGGGGATGATTGCAACGTCAAAATCACCCTGTGACATCTGTTGAGCCGCTTCGGAGAGGCATTTGTTGTTTTGAATCATGGTTTCAAAAGATCGCATCAAATCGCCAATCTCGTCATGGGTGGTGATTTCAATGTTTACATCCACCTTGCCCACAGCCACCTGATCGGCGATTTCTTTAAGTTTTACAATCGGTTTCGACAGCTTTTGGGCCATTATAAAGGCTGCAGCACCGCCAATCAGGAGAATAAACAATGAAATCATGATAATCAGATTGCGGAGATTATTGATCGGAGCTAGTACATCATCTTCATATTGGGCGACAATCAGGGTCCAGTTTGTACCAGGAATGGGAGCTGTGGAACCAATTTTGGTTTCTCCGTTTAAAGTATAGGTTAACATCCCGGTGGTTTGGGTTCCCAGTTTCTTTAACGCTAAACCAAAACTCTTCCAAATGCCATCGTTGTCGATAGCGTCAAAGACGTTAACCTGATCCAATATCATCTGATCATCGGGATGGGCCATCATCGCTCCAGTTTCATTGACAACAAAACCGAACTGGCGGTCGCCATCGCCCATGGCATTGATGATATCCTTTAAGAAGGTTGGATCTCTTCGGCCAACCAATAAGCCAACAACCTGACCGTTGCTTTTTATCGGTGCGACGTCAAATACCACGGGTTCTTTGGTAACTTTACTGATGGCAACATCAGAAATAGATAATTCACCCTTGAAGCCGTTTTCATACCAAAATTCTCCCCAAGAATCAAACTCGCCACCGCCTTTGATATATTTGGCATGACCGTCCTGGTTCATTACGGCAATGTCCTGATAACCCAATCGTTCCACATCGCCAGCAATGGCATCAACTTGAGTTTGCCAGTCCATGGTGGTTACCCGGGCCCGGGAAGCCACTTCACTAAGGGTCGATAAGTTACCATCAATGATGGCGCCAACATGGGAAGCGCCTTCCGTGGTGTACTTTTGAGCATCGGTATTGGCCTGGTTGGTTAACGCAGCAGCACCCAGGTTAACTGTGATGATTCCCAGAGAAAACACGGCCAAGGCCATAAGGACAACTGTAAACAACAGCAGTTTGGTGGATATTCGGGATTTACGAATGGCTTTATCCGGGATATAGTCAGCTGTATTTGCAGCAGTTTGTGGTGTCAGATCGGTTTGCTTGGTTGGTTCCAGATCCAGCAGCGGTTCTAGATTTTTGTTCATAATAACCCCTTTCAAATATCGTTTTGCAGGTTATCCAGAAAATCAGGGGCCAAGATACGGCCGCAATGATTTTAGCAGGATGTAAGTTGATTTAGGACAAGTGCATACTGACATCGCAAAAGACACCAGTGTTATCATTATATAACTATTTATAACAAAAATCTACCACTTCATAACTAATAATTATCATTGCCGAACAGGTTGTGGCTGGTTGCAGCTTGGTTGCTGTCTGTTAGTTTAATCGCTAAAAACATGCAATATAAATTAAAACCAGACAGAGTGCCTGGTTTTAATTTATATTGATAACAATTTGGTTTTGGCCCATTGCATCGGCTGCCGACAGAGCCTGAGTTACTTTTTTAATCAGTATTTCGTAGGAAATATCATCAGTGAGAATGGCAGTAACCACACCAATGGAAACTGTGTAATAGCAAATCTGGGGAGTGGTTGCGTGGAAAAAAGCGGTGTTTAAGATTTTTCGTCTGAATTTTTCAGCCATTTCTGCAGCACCAGCGGGATCCGTATCTGAGAGAATACAGGCGAATGTGCAATCATCCCATTGGGTAACCAGATCCCCGGAACGTTTCAAGGTTTTATTCAGTATGGTGGCAATCCGGCGATGACAGTCAGTGTTGGATAATTGTTCTTGACAATGAGTAGGTTTCTCTAAAGTGTTAAATTTGATCAGAAGGATTGATAGATAACGTACGGTAGTCTTTGCTTTGTTGATGGCCTCAACGAGCATTGAATCAAATTCTTGACGATTGCCAATTGGAGTAGGGATATCCGTGACGCAGCCGTATCGCTTAGAAACGTCTTCATTTGCAAAAGCGTCATCTGGGGGAACGCAAAATTTACTCATTTTCAGAATTCCTTTCTGATCATAAAAAATATTGACCTGATAGTATTTTATACTTGATTTGGGCGGAATGTAAAGCTTTTTAATCAAAATCAAGCGCTCGTGAATATGTTTATAATTAACAATAAAGGGTAAAATATGGTAGAACGAAGACCTGCAAATTGACAAAGACAGCCACAATAATCATACGCATTTGATTATTGAAAGAATGGAGAACGGGTAATAAAAATAAGGTGTACAGATTGAGCGACATTCAAATTCAAAAAGCAATAGACAACTGTACGGTTAGTGAGGAAAGAATGGATTTTAAAAACGCAAATCTGGTGTATTTTACAGGTACTGGAGGAACAGCTCGAGTTGTTGATGCGTTCGAACATTCGTTAAAAAAAAGAGCAATTGCGGTTCAACGCACCGAGTTAAGGGGTATAACTGAGCCAGTTGTGTTTGGCGATGTATTGGTGCTGTTGTTTCCGGTGTATGCATTTAATGCACCAAAACCCATTACGGAGTGGTTAAAAAAAATTCCGCCTGCCAAAGATCGACCGGCGGTGGTCATTTCTGTTTCAGGTGGAGGCGAAATTTCGCCCAATACAGCGTGTCGATGGGCAACAATTCGTCATCTTGAAAGAAAAGGTTATGATGTAATATACGAAAAAATGATGGTTATGCCATCTAATTTTTTGATCGGTTACGATGAAAGCCTTTGCGCCATGGTTCTTCATGCAACACCAGTAATTGTTGAAAAGGTGGTGACTGAAATTATGGTAGGAGAACGGCATCGAACGCAGCCCTATGGCATCGATCGAATCGCATCAAAACTGGGATATTTTGAGATGATTGGGGGAAGGATTTTTGGTCGGCGACTTAAAGTCAACGAGAAATGTATTGAATGCGGATTGTGTGAAAAATTGTGTCCTCAAGAAAATATTAAAATTAGTGAAGGTAGGCACCATTTTGGCAATGAGTGCGTCATCTGTATGCGTTGTATTTATGGCTGCCCTCAAAAGGCTATTGAACCGGGAATTGGAAAATTTGTGGTGCTTTCAGAAGGCTTTGATTTGAATAAAGTCGAAGACCGCATGGATCATCTGACCGTATATCCCCGTATCAGCAGTGCCACCAGCCATTCGTCACTTCGAGGTGTACGGGATTATCTGATTGAAAGTGATTGTTTTAGACAATAAAAGAATTGGGTGTTAAGGAATTGAAAGTGAGAAACAGCAATGGATTATCAGGAACTCAGTGATTTTTTTGTGCATCTGGATCGTTCTTATTTTATTGACAATGAAATGAAAGAATTTGCAGATCGGGATCAACCCCTGTCAATCGGTTATGAACAAACAATTTCTCAACCTTCTCTGGTGCTTGAAATGACTCAGATTCTCGCCCCAGAGAAAAACAGTTGTGTGTTGGAAATTGGAACGGGTTCAGGTTACCAAACAGCACTTCTGGCTAGATTTTCGAAAATGGTTTATACGATTGAACGAATTCCGGAATTATCGGAAACAGCCCAAAAGAGACTTAATAATTTGGGTTACAAAAATATTGTTTATAAAATTGGCGATGGCAGTGAGGGATGGGCTGAATTTGCCCCCTTCAATCGAATAATCGTCACGGCAGCGGCAGAGAGAATTCCCAAGGAACTCATTGATCAGTTGGCCAGAGGTGGAAAAATGATTATCCCTGTGGGGCCGCCGGAATTACAGGAGTTAAAGCTTATATGTAAAGATGATGATGGGCAGCTTAGGCAGCAGACCGTTGATCTGGTACGTTTTGTTGAAATGAAAGGGAAATATGGTTGGAAAAATAAAGCAGCAGTTAAATAGGATGTTTTTAAAACCCCTGAACCCTTTTTTAAAAGAGGATAGGGGTTTTAAATTTTTAGTCGTTATGGAATACAAAAAGCTGGTTGCGACCGGCTTTTTTGGCTCTGATTAGAGCGGTTTCCGAGCGGGTGAAAAGGGTCGTTAAGGAGTTTTCGGAAGTGCTTTTGTCTAAATGAACGCCGGTAGCCACTCCAAGTGATAAAGTGATGATTGTATTAATTGGTGAGGTTTGGTGAGGAATGCTCAAATTTACTACAGTTTTTCTGATGATTTCAGCGATATGGGCGGCTCCCTTTAAATTAGTGTCCGGGAGTAGACAGATAAATTCCTCACCTTCCCAGCGGGCGGCCAGATCACCGGCACGTTTTAATGTTTTTTTGATTGTACCGGCAACTTCCTGGAGACAAGCATCCCCTTCAGCGCGGCCATAAGTCTCATTATATAATTTAAAATAATCAATATCAATTCTGATCATCGAGAGTGGGGTGTTATTTCGTCTGGCTTTGCGAATTTCGATAGTCAGCATTTCTTCGAAACGGCGACGGTTGGCGAGTTGGGTTAAAGCGTCGGTATCGGTTGTGTTACTGAGAATTTCCCGATAATGCTTGAGCGCCAGCTGGTATTTTATTTTTTGCTCGACATTGGGCAGATCAAAGGGCTTGGAAATAAAATCAACAGCACCAGTTTGGGCGCCATGGGCTTTGTTTTCTTTGTCACTCAGAGTCGTTAAAAAAATGATCGGAATACCCATCGTACTTTCTTCCAGCTGAATTTGTTTACTGACTTCAAAGCCATTCATTTCCGGCATACTGAGATCCAACAGAATTAAGTCGGGGACAGGTTTTTGTGTAGCCATAGCTAAGGCAGCTTTTCCGCTGTTGGCAACAGTGATATCATATTTTTCTACCAGAGCCTCAGCAAGCATTTGGGTGTTCTTGGTTGAATCATCACCCACCAGGATTTTCGGTCTCTGATCTAGAACGCCAGAGCTGGTTAATTGAGTCTGATCATTTACGATTTGCTCTAATGCTGTTAGTTCGTCATCTTTGAGGCGAAGGTTTTTATTATACATCGGTAATATATGTTGGGACACACTACGTCCGTTTTTGAGTTTCTGAGACTCATCTCTGAGCAAGAGAACATGAAATGAAAAATCATAGTTGTTCTCATTGTCCCAGGCAGCAGAAAATTTGCCGTTCATGGTTTCAACCAGCGTTTTCACTAGTTCCAGGCCAAAACTGAGATTGTTTGCCATTGTGACGCCGGTGGCATCGGTAAATAAAAAGGGGTCTGCCAAGCCATTTTTTAAGGGCGAAATTCCAGACGTTTTAACATTAAAATAAATCTTAAAAACTGATTTGTCGGTATTTTCCGGGGTAGCTTCAAGGAAAATCTTACCTTGCTCCAGGCATTTCATGGCGTTAAGAATTAAATAGGAGATGATTTGCTTGAGTCGTTGAGGATCACCAACGACAGTCGTTGGAATCTTGGGATGAATTGACAATTCGATGGCAATGTTATGACGCTTGGCGCTGGCGATCAAGGGGATGATTGCATCCTCGACGGTAGTGTGAAAATCAAAAACAATCACATCATGGCCAGTCTTGCTATCGTTTGTCAGAAGCCCATCAATCAGATTTCCCAGAAGTGAAGAGGAAAGATGGATATTCTCCAGACAGGTTTTCTGATCTGATCTGGAATTGGCTTTGCTCATTAACTCAAAAAACAGGAACAGACTTTCCAGAGGTTCCTTTAGTTCATTTGATAAAATCGATATCAATTGATTTTTTAAAAAGTTGGCGCTCTCAGCATCTTTTTTTGCCTGATAGAGTTCAGTCAAATCTTTACCACAACAAAAGATAAGTCCATCGACCCATTTAAACTGCCAGGTTACAAAAAGATAGGAGTCAAAATTGGAGTGTAGACGAGTGGTAAGCGTCAGTGATTCCTTTTCTCCAGTCAATTTTTTTAGGCCAAGAATCAAGTTGGGCACATCGTTGGGATGAACAAGATCAATGAGATTTTTGTCATAAAGATCTGGATTCAGGTAGCCCAGCTTCGTTTCCCAAACCTGATTTGTTTGTAAAATAGCCCCTCGTTCATCGGCAATGCAAAGAAATTCTGTACTGATGGTAAAAAATAAGTCAAGGAGTTGACGACTTTGTTTACTAAGCGAAAATAGATTGTTCATAGCAATACTCCTTCAGCAAGTAAGAAGATTCGATAATTCAGACGCCAGGTGACCAGGTGTTTTTGATTTTGACATTCCGTTCTTTAAATTCAGGAATAATCGTTTTGGTGTTCCCGATTTTGTCTTTGAAACGCTGGATAATTTCGAAATCATCACGAAAATGCATGGGAATGAGTACCTTGGGATGAAAGGTTTCGATAAAATATTCGCCCGCTTTGTAGAAGGAGTCGCCCAGACGGGGATCCACCGGAACAAAGGCGAATTCCATGGGCAGGTTCTTCATTTTTTCCAGTTCAGCTTTATAGTCCTTTTCTTCCTGTATCGGATCGATATTTGGTTTTTCATTGGTGTCCCAGTCCCACCAATTGAGATCCCCGGCGTGGAAAATCCGATGGGAATTGGTAGCAATATAAAATGAGATACCTTGATCAGTGGAACCAAAAGTTTTGATGTCCATCCCACCCAGCGACATGTGCTGGTAGGGGCCAATAGTATGGGTTTTATGAGTAGAGGCTTTGGGGATATCATCACTTAATATATAGGTAGGGTGATAAACCCGTTCGGTTGAAAAAATATCAGCGGTGTAGTGGTCGCCGTGACCATGAGACACAAAAAAATAATGAGGAAGTCCCTTGCGAAGGAGACTGGTTGGGATATGGGTAAAACAATCAAAGATCAGTGTTTTATCTGCTAATTGAATTAAAAAGCCGCTATGATGCAAATGGAAAATTTTCATATGTTACCTCTCTTGGATCTTTTTTATATCGAGTAATTGGTTAGTACTATATTACCCAAATATAATGCAATTATACTTCAAATTATACCGGAATCGATTAAAAATTTGAAAATAAACGGATAAACTTGAAAAATATTCGGGAAAATAAAAAAATAATCCGAACGTTTTAAATTCTATTGATATTATTGTTCGGAAATAGTAAAATAAGTTTATCATTTAAAAAGGTGGAAAAATTGTGATAAAACGAATTTTTGTAGAAAAAAAAGACGAATTTGAAGTAGAAGCCAAGTCGTTGACACATACCTTTCAACGGATTCTAAAGATTCAAAAGCTTGAATCCATGCGTATAGTATATCGATATGATGTCCAAGACGTGGCAGATGAGTTGTTTGATCAGATTATTAGCACTATTTTATCCGAACCCAATGTTGATCAGGTATTTGAAGACTGTCTTGAAACGAGAGTTGATGAAAAAATATTTGGAATTTCGTATCTGCCTGGGCAATACGATCAGCATGCCGATTCCGCGATTCAGTGCATTCAGATCGTATCCGGTGAACGGGCTTTAGTTAAAGTCGCAAAAATTGTTGTACTCACAGGGGAATTAACTCAAAATGAATTTGAGAGTATTAAGCACTACATGATTAATCCAGTGGATTCTCAGGAAGCCAGTTTAGAACCTTTTACAACCCTGGCTGATGAGGTTCGTGAGCCAAATGATATCAAACCGCTGGATCGTTTTATCACGCTAAATGGTGATCAATTAGAAGCGTTTCGTCTGGATCACGGATTTGCCATGACAACTGAGGACATTATATTTGTTCAGAATTATTTTAATAAAGAAGAACAGCGGAATCCGACCATTACGGAATTAAAGGTAATTGATACCTATTGGTCGGATCATTGTCGTCATACGACTTTTTTAACTCAGATTAAGCAGGTGCAGTTTCTGGGCGATGACCCCATTTCACAGGCGATGAAACGGGCCTATGCTGATTATTGTCAGGCCAGAACGGATCTATACGGCGAAAATTCCGAACGACCAATGAGTCTGATGGATCTGGCGGTTATTGGTACCAAAGCACTTAAAAAAGCGGGGCGGATTCCAGATCTGGATGAATCAGAAGAAATCAATGCCTGTAGCATCAACATGGTTGTCGATCATGATGGTGTCGACGAAGAATGGCTACTGATGTTTAAAAATGAAACCCATAACCATCCCACCGAAATCGAACCGTTTGGCGGGGCTGCGACTTGTCTGGGTGGGGCTATCCGGGATCCACTTTCCGGTCGAAGTTATGTTTATCAGGCAATGCGGGTAACTGGTGCCTGGGATCCCCGGGCGGCCATTGAAGATACCTTACCGGGCAAATTGCCGCAACGTAAAATTTCGACGGAAGCGGCCCATGGATACAGTTCATATGGGAATCAGATCGGTTTGGCAACTGGTCAGGTAACGGAAGTTTATGATCCCGGTTTTCTGGCCAAGCGGATGGAAGTCGGGGCCGTGATTGCTGCGGCACCCAAAGAAAATGTCATCCGGGAACGCCCAGCTCCTGGCGATGTGGTGTTGCTAGTTGGTGGTCGGACTGGCCGGGATGGTTGCGGTGGTGCCACCGGTTCATCTAAGGCCCATACTGAAGAATCGATTCTGGAAAGTGGGGCTGAGGTTCAAAAAGGAAATCCCGTCGAAGAAAGAAAAATCCAACGCTTATTCCGCAGTAAAGAACTGGCGAATCTCATTAAACGTTGTAACGACTTTGGTGCTGGCGGGGTATCGGTGGCCATTGGCGAACTGGCAGATAGTCTGGAAATCGATTTGGATAAGGTGCCAAAAAAATATGAAGGCTTGGATGGCACCGAACTGGCCATTTCTGAATCCCAGGAACGAATGGCTGTGGTGGTCGATCCTAAAGATGTGGATACCTTTATTTCTATGGGAAAAGCTGAAAACCTGGAGATTACCCCAGTTGCCGTTGTCACCGATTCAGGTCGGTTGATCATGAAATGGCGGGGTGCAGAAATCTTGAATATTTCCCGATCCTTTCTTGAAACCAACGGTGCACCACAATTTATTGATGTGGTAGTTGAGTCACCAATAGAAATAGATAGCGCAATAAAAACAGCGGATCAAGACCCGAAAAAAGATGAACAATTCGATTTTATCAATCAAATGAAAGAGACGCTAAAAGATCTGAATGTAGCCAGTCAGCGAGGTATGGTGGAAATGTTTGACTCAACCATTGGCGCTGGCACTGTGGCGATGCCCTATGGCGGCAAAAACGCTTTGTCACCAATGGACGGGATGATCGCCAAGATTCCGATGATTCATGGCGACACTACCACCTGCAGCATGATGACCTTTGGTTACAATCCGACCATCGCCAAAAGCAGTCCCTTTCTTGGCGGGATGATGGGAGTGCTTGAATCGCTGTCCAAACTGGTTGCGATGGGGGGCGATTATAAAAAGGCCCGCCTCAGTTTCCAGGAATATTTTGAACGGTTGGGCAAAGAACCAATTAAATGGGGCCGCCCTTTTGCGGCGCTCTTAGGGGCCCATCAGGTTCAGACAGCCATGGGAACGCCAGCCATTGGTGGCAAGGATAGTATGTCAGGCAGCTTTGGCGAACTGACCGTTCCACCAACCCTGATTTCTTTTGCAGTGGTGACAACTCACGTGGAATCAGTGATAACCAGTGAACTCAAGTCCAGTGAGTCATTGTTACAATTGTTTAGTTTACCGTTAGATAAAAATGGAGTACCGGACTTAGTTGCGGTGAAAGCTGTTTATGATGTCATCATTAAAGCGAATCGGGAAGGCAAAATATTGAGCGCCAAAACAATCGGTTATGGCGGTTTGGCTGAAGCAGTGACAAAAATGGCATTTGGTAACGGCATCGGGGTTGACATCAATGATCGGATCGATCCCGCCTTCTTGTTTAAACCACTGTATGGCAGTATCTTGATCGAAAGTTTTGAAATTCTGGAGGGCTCAACCCCCATTGGCAAGACCACTGATAATAATAAAATTGTATTTGGCAGTGATGCCATCGCAATTAATGAATTGATCGAAGTCTGGGAAGCACCACTGCGGTCAGTTTATCCTGAAAAAGCAGAAATCAGTGGGGCCGTGGAAACCTTAAGCTTTAAGGTCACACCGATTGTATACCACAAAGATAAACTAGCCAAACCTCAGGTATTTATCCCGGTCTTCCCGGGAACTAACTGTGAATACGACTCGGTCAAAGCCTTTGAGAATGCCGGTGCAAAAGCGGTGACGACGATTTTCAGAAATCAGTCAGCGCAGGATATAATCAACTCCATTGACGAAATGGCGGCGCAGATCAGAGCATCCCAGATGATAATGATTCCTGGTGGGTTTAGTGCTGGGGATCAACCGAACGGTTCCGGTAAATTTATTGCCTCGGTTTTTAGAAATCCCAAGATGATGGATGCCGTCATGGATTTGCTCAATAACCGGGATGGGTTGGTATTGGGGATCTGTAATGGCTTCCAGGCCCTGATTAAGCTGGGACTGGTTCCCAATGGTGAAATCTGTGAAATTACCGAGGAGATGCCGACCTTAACCTTTAACACCATCGGCCGCCATGTGTCCACCATTCCGATGACTCGAATCAGCTCCAATCTGTCGCCCTGGTTGGCCAATACCAAGGTCGGGGATATTCATCGGATGCCCATGTCGCATGGCGAAGGTCGTTTTGTCGCCAGTGATGCGGTGCTGAAAATCCTCATCGAAAACGGTCAGATTGCTACCCAATATGTGGATTTTGAGGGTGCCGCCACCCTTGATGGCCGCTTCAATCCCAACGGTTCTGTTTATGCGGTTGAAGGCATCACCAGCCAGGATGGCCGGGTCCTTGGGAAAATGGGTCACTCCGAACGAATCGGCAAGAATCTCTATAAAAATATTCCCGGCAATATGGATCAGCAGATCTTTAAAGCTGGCGTCAATTATTTTAAATAAATTATAAATAAGAAAACTAGTGTTAGAAAATTTAAGAAGCAAACACGAAGGAGATTAAAAAATGAGTACACCAAAAGTTGCGGTTATCATGGGCAGTGATTCTGATTTTGAGATTGTCAAAAAATGTCTGATTGCGCTGGAGAAATTTGGCATTGAATATGATGTTCAGGTTATCTCAGCCCACCGCAATCCCCACAAAATCTTTGACTATGCCACTACTGCCGAAGATCGGGGGATTGAAGTTTTCATTGCGGCAGCGGGAAAAGCGGCCCACTTGCCGGGAGTTATCGCTGGGATCACACCACTTCCGGTCATTGGCATTCCGATTCAAACCTCTTTTCAAGGTGGACTGGATTCGCTGCTGTCAATCGTTCAGATGCCATCCGGCGTACCAGTGGCCACAGTCGCTGTCAATGGCGCCGAAAACGCCGGGATTTTAGCCGCTCAGATGCTGTCAATCAAATACCCGGAGATCCGCGAAAAAATGAAGGCTTTCAAAGTTCAGCTCAACGACGAAGTTATTGCGAAAAATGAAAAGGTTCAGGAAATCTTATAAGACATTTACAAGCACAGCATTGATTTAAATCAAATTTTAAGGAGATTAAAATGGAAAAATTAGAACAGTTATACGAAGGTAAAGCCAAGAAAGTTTTTAAAACCGATAATCCCAACGAATTTATTATTGAGTATAAGGATGACGCGACTGCTTTTAACGGCGAGGTTAAAGGTAGCATTGGCGGTAAAGGGGTCATCAATAATAAAATGACCGGTGTTATCTTTACAATGTTGGAAGAAAAAGGTATCCCCACTCATTTTGTCAAAGTTCTCTCCGAAAACGAACAATTGGTTAAAGCGGTGACGATTTTTCCATTGGAAGTGATTATCCGTAACACCGCCGCTGGTTCTATTTGTAAACGCCTTGGTCTGGAAGAAGGTTTGAAATTAAAATCACCGATTTTTGAATTCTGCTATAAAAATGATGATTTTGGCGATCCGGTTATCAACGATGATCACGCCATCGCCATGGAATTGGCCACCGCTGATGAAATTGCAGTGATTCGCGACATGACCTTTAAAATTAATGAGATCTTAAAAGCGTATTTTCTGGAAAGAGGGATCAACCTGGTTGACTTTAAAATTGAGTTTGGTAAAACCAACGACGGACAAATTGTTCTGGCTGATGAAATCTCACCTGATACCTGTCGTTTTTGGGATGTAAAAACCAATGAAAAACTGGATAAAGACCGCTTCCGTAGAAACCTTGGCCATATCGAAGAAGCCTACGAAGAAATGCTAAAACGGGTTCAGGCATAAAAAATCACTCGTATCATATAAAAATTCAAGTGCGGGAAAAATAAAATCAAATACCTGGAGGATACACACACCAATGATAAATGACAAGTTTCGCGATGAATGTGGAATAATGGGGGCCTATCTCAAATCGAAAGAGAATAATTGTTCTTCCTATATCTATTATGGACTTTATGCGCTTCAGCACCGCGGTCAGGAAAGCGCTGGTATATCAGTTAACAAAGACGGAAAGATTTCGACCCACAAAGAAACGGGCCTGGTCTGTGATGCATTTAAAGGCAACGTATTAAAACAGCTTAAAGGTAATATCGGAATCGGTCACGTTCGTTATTCCACTTCAGGCGAAGATGGGGTCACAAATGCTCAACCATTAACGGTTAATCACAGTATGGGCCAAATAGCTTTGGCACATAATGGAAATCTCATCAATGATAGTGCTTTACGGAACATGCTGGAAGACTCTGGCGTTGTTTTTCAGACGACTATTGATACCGAGGTAATGGTCAACATTTTAGCCAGAGGCCTGCGCCACGGGATGATTGAAGCGATTCAACGAATGGTCGAAATCATCAAGGGGGCCTATGCTCTGGTAATCACGGTTGGCGATAAACTGGTGGGCGTTCGTGATCCCTATGGTTTGCGGCCGCTTTGTATTGGTAAGAAGGATGAAGATTATTTTCTGACATCGGAAAGCTGTGCCCTGGATGCGATTGGGGCGGAACTGGTTCGCGATGTTGAACCCGGCGAAATTGTTGTCATTGACGAAAATGGCTTAACCAGTTATGGCCAAAACAACTGGGTTAAAAAGAAAGCCTGTATTTTCGAGTTGATTTATTTTGCCCGTCCCGATTCGGTGATGGATGAAACATCTGTTTATGCGGCTCGTCATAAAGCTGGCGAAATTCTTGCCAAAGAGTCACCAGTTGAAGCCGATGTAGTCATTGGGGTGCCGGATTCAGGAATTGGCGCAGCCATCGGTTATGCTGAAGCATCAGGGATTCCCTATGGTGTCGGCTTGATTAAAAATAAATACATTGGCCGAACCTTTATTCAACCCAATCAGAAGTTGCGGGAAGAAGGGGTACGGATAAAACTCAACCCATTAAAAGAAACCATTAAAGGCAAACGGGTCATTATTATCGACGATTCCATCGTTCGGGGGACTACCTCTAAACGATTGGTTGAGATTTTAAGACAGGCTGGCGCAACCGAGGTTCATTTCCGGGTTACCAGTCCGCCAGTCGCCCATACTTGTCACTTTGGAATTGATACACCGCGGCGAAAATACTTGATTGGTGCCAAGAAAACGGTCGAAGAAATCAGAGAAATTCTCGGTGCCGATTCGCTGGCCTATATTTCATTGGAGGGCTTAACCGAATCTGTCGGCGGTAAAACAACCTTCTGCCGGGCCTGCTTTGACGGGGAATATCCGATGGAAGTGCCAATTTTAAATGCCAACGACTAATTGGCAAGTGATGCTAGAAACTGGAACTAAAAATAGATGGAGGAAACATGTCAGAAAATCAGATAAAAACAGATGCCTATCGACAAGCCGGAGTGGACGTTGAAGCGGGTTACGAATCGGTTAAACTAATGAAGGCCGATGTCAAGCGGACCTTTAACGATCGGGTTCTTTCGCACCTGGGCGGATTTGGCGGGCTGTTCGAACTGCCCGCAGGTTATCAGAAACCAGTCCTGGTTTCCGGAACCGATGGCGTTGGTACCAAACTACGGCTGGCCTTTATGATGGATCGCCATGATACCATTGGCATCGACTGTGTGGCGATGTGTGTTAATGATATCTTGTGTCAGGGCGCCCAACCAATGTTCTTTTTGGACTACATTGCCTGCGGCAAAAACTATCCGGAAAAAATTGCCACCATTGTTAAAGGGATTGCTGAAGGTTGTATTCAGGGGAATATGGCCTTAATCGGTGGCGAAACGGCGGAAATGCCTGACATGTATGGCCTGGATGAGTATGATCTGGCCGGTTTTGCGGTGGGCATTGTTGAAAAAGATGATATTGTCACTGGTGCGAATATTGCTGAAGGGGATGTGTTGGTGGGGCTACCATCCTCCGGGGTTCACAGTAATGGTTTTTCGCTGGTTCGAAAGGTTTTATTCAAAGATCTGTCGCTGGACATCAATACCTATGTGGAGGATCTCGGTATGACCCTGGGTGAAGCCCTGCTGACACCGACCCGAATTTATGTAAAAGCCTTGGCCGATCTGATCAAACCATGCAAAATTAAGGGCATGAGCCATATCACTGGCGGCGGTTTCTATGAAAACATACCCCGGATGATTCCTGATGGACTTTGCGCCAAGGTCGATGCCAGTGTGATCGAAACCCTGCCGATTTTTAAATTTATCCAGGAAGCGGGAAAAATTGCCGCTGAAAGCATGTATGCCACCTTTAATATGGGGATTGGCCTGGTGGCTGTTCTGCCAGCTGACCAGGTTGAAGCCTTTCTATCCGGTTTAACTGCCAAGGGCGAAAAGCCGGTTATTCTCGGTTCCATTGTAAAAGGAGAGGAAAAAATCGAGCTATGTCTGTAAAAGCTTTAAAAAAAATCGGTGTGCTGGTTTCCGGTGGCGGAACAAATTTTCAGTCCCTGATTGATACCATTCATCACAAATATGGTGAAATTGTGGTCGTTATTTCCAATAACCGCCATGCCTTTGGTCTGGAACGGGGAGAAGCCGCCGGGATTCCGGCAGTGGCCGTCAATCCCAAGGGTTATCCCAGTAATGAAGCCTTTGATCAAAAAATTGTCGAGATTTTAAGAGGCTATGATGTCGATCTGGTGGTGCTGGCCGGCTATATGAAAATTATTACCCCGGCCTTTGTGGAAGCTTACCCCAATGCCATTATTAACATTCATCCGGCCCTGATTCCATCTTTTTGCGGAGCCGGGTTTTATGGGATGCGTGTTCATCAAGCCGTCATCGATTATGGCGTGAAGGTCACCGGGGCAACGGTTCACTTTGTTAACAAAGTGGCAGATGGCGGCCCGGTAATTATGCAGGAAACTGTTATTGTTGCCGAAGACGACACCCCGGAATCGATCCAGCAGAAAGTTCTCAAAATTGAACACGAGCTTTTACCAAAAGCGGTGAAGGCGTTTTGTCTTGATCAATTGTCAGTGACAGGCCGAATTGTCAAAAATAAAACAGTATAGATTTGATAAAAAACACAGGGAACTTATTAGAGTTATAAATTTGGAGGAATAAAATGAGAGCATTGTTAAGTGTATCGGATAAACGTGGGATTGTCGAATTTGCAAAAAAACTGGCAGAAATGGGATGGGAAATCCTGTCTACCGGGGGAACCGCCAAAGCTCTACGAGAAGCAGGATTGACAATTACCGGCGTTTCCGAAGTGACCGGCTTTCCGGAATGTCTGGACGGACGGGTCAAAACCCTGCATCCGAAGATCCACGGTGGGATTCTGGGTATCCGCAATAATCCCGATCATCAGAAACAGATGGCAGAGCTTGAGATTACTCCCATTGATCTGTTGGTCATTAACCTCTACCCATTTAAGAATACGATTCTGAAAGAAGGGGTTGCCTTTGAAGATGCGGTCGAAAACATCGATATCGGCGGACCAACGATGTTGCGCTCGGCAGCCAAAAACTTCAATGACGTAACTGTCGTAGTCGATCCGGAAGACTATGCTGTAGTGCTCGCAGAACTGGAAGCAAACGGTCAAACAAACTATCAAACCCGCTATAAGCTGGCCTTAAAAGTGTTTGAAACGACCTCCAACTATGATACGATGATTGCTGACTACTTAAGAAAACGAATCGACGGGGAAGTCTTACAAGACACCATCACGATGACCTTTGAGAAGGTTCAGGATCTGCGATACGGTGAAAATCCCCACCAAAAAGCTGCTTTCTATGGCGAAGTCGTGCCGGTTAAAGGCGCCCTCACCGCCGCCAAACAACTCCAGGGCAAAGAACTTTCCTATAATAATATCAACGACACCAATGGGGCTCTGGAAATCCTAAAGGAATATGGGGATGAACCCACCATTGTCGCAGTAAAACATGCCAATCCCTGTGGCATTGCCAGTGACGAAAAAATTGCGGTGGCTTACAAAAAAGCCCATGACAGCGATCCGGTTTCGATTTTTGGTGGCATTATTGCCTCGAATCGCTTGATTGATGAGGCCGCCGCCAAAGAAATGGTGGAAACATTCCTGGAAGTAATCGTTGCACCGGGATTTACACCAGAAGCTTTGACAGTGCTGGCCGCGAAACCAAATCTGCGCTTATTGGAGCTGGCCGACATCATTCACAACGAACCCAGTTATGAAGTCAAAAAAGTGATGGGTGGTCTGCTGGTTCAGGAACGTGATACCAGCTTGTATGATGAGTTAAAAGTCGTCACCAAACGTCAGCCCAGCGAAGCCGAAATGGCCGAATTGCTGTTTGCCTGGAAAGCGGTTAAAAACACCAAATCCAACGCCATCAGTCTGACTAAAAATAAATGTCTGATTGCCAACGGACCGGGCCAGGTCAATCGGGTCGGCGCTCTGGAAAACGCCATCCGTCAGGCCGGTGAAAACGTCAGAGGCGCAGTGATGGCATCGGACGCCTTCTTCCCCTTTGACGACAGTGTCAAGGCTGCCGCCGCAGCCGGTATTACCGCCATCATCCAACCCGGTGGGGCTGGAAAAGATGCAGATTCAATCAAAGCCTGTGATGAGGCGGGGATTGCGATGGTGTTTACTGGCATGCGCCACTTCAAACACTAGTTTTGCGTCGATAATTGCCCGACTTCTGCGTTGGAGACGGTTTTGGCCTTGGTCACGTATTAATAGATACGCTCCCGTCGGCCAAAACCGTCTCCGCCTTGAATTCGAACAATTCTCTTTGCAAAACGAGGTGTTATAAAAAATGAAAGCAAAACGAGGAGAGACAGATGAAAATATTAATGATTGGATCCGGTGGTCGGGAGCATGTGTTGACATGGAAGCTTGCCCAAAGCCCCCGGGTTGAAAAAATATATGCCGCCCCGGGCAACGGCGGCATGGCAGAATTGGCCGAATGTGTGGATTTGTCGGTGGAAGATATTCCCGGCTGTTTGGCTTTTGCCAAAGAACATCAGATTGATCTTACCGTTGTCGGTCCCGAAGTCCCCCTAGTTATGGGAATGGTCGACGCTTTTGAAGCGGCTGGTTTAAAAGTTTTTGGTCCTAACAAACATTGTGCTCAGTTTGAGGGCAGCAAAGCCTTTACCAAGGAATTTTTATTCCGTCACAATATTCCCACGGCGGCCTATAAAGAATATACCGATTTTGATGAAATTATCAAAGATCTGGGTGTTTATGGCTATCCAATGGTAATCAAGGCTGATGGTCTGGCCGCCGGTAAAGGGGTACTGATCCCCGAAAATGAAACCGATGCCCGAGCCGGCATGGAAATGATCATGAAAAAAAGGGAATTCGGAGAAGCTGGCGATAAGGTCGTGATCGAAGAATTCTTAACCGGACAGGAAGCCTCGATGCTCTGTTTTGTCGATGGTAAAACGATTGTCCCGATGGAAAGTGCTCAGGACTACAAACGGGCCTATGACAATGATGAAGGCTTAAATACCGGCGGCATGGGAACCTATTCCCCCAATGTGCTGTTTGCCGATGAAACCCTGAACAAGCGCATTAAAGCAGAGATTCTGGATCCGATTATCAATGGTTTTATTGCCGATGGGATGGATTTTAAAGGTGTTCTGTTTATTGGCCTGATGATTGATAATGGTGTCCCGAAGGTTCTTGAATTTAACGTTCGCTTTGGTGATCCTGAAGCCCAGAGCGTTCTGATGCGGTTGGAATCGGATCTGGTCGAAATCATGGAAGCTGTCATTGATGGCAAGCTGGCTGATTGTGAGATCAAATGGAGTAGTAAAGAAGCTGTTTGCGTAGTCATCGCTTCCGGCGGCTACCCCGGCACTTACGAAAAAGGCAAGGTTATCACCGGCATTGAAGATGTGCAAGACTGCGTCGTTTTCCACGCCGGAACCAAGCTGGTCAACGGCGAACTACAAACCAACGGCGGCCGGGTCCTCTGTGTCACAGCGCTGGGCGAAACCCGTGAAGCCGCCAGAAAAACCGTTTACGCCAACATCGGCAAAATCCACTTTGAAGGCGCCCAATACCGAACTGATATTGCAAAGTTTAACTAGCGGAAATTCATACTAAATTTGAAACTGAGCATAGTGACTTGGTTATGGATAATCCAACCCATTAATTTAAGAATTAGTGGGTTTTTCCATTTTAGGTTTGCACTGGGTTGAATTAAAGTCTAAAATAGAGGGTATAAAATTAAAAAATCCTGGTACAAAAAAATCAATCAGCTTAGCGTTGGTTGGCACGACGACTCCGATCATTTGAAGATGAACCGGTCGCTCGCAGCTGATAAACACAGCTGATTAGCATAAGCATGAGGAGTTAACGTGAAAAATAATATTGGTTTTATCGGTTGCGGAAACATGGCAAAGGCTATGATTGGTGGTTTGGTAAAGGGTGAATTATTCCGGCCGGAAAATATTCACTGTTATGATCCTGAAGACGCCGCCAGAGCTCAGGTGGCGGAAGAATATGGGGTTACGATTCAGGATTCCAATATAGCCGTGGCAGCCCAGGCAGACTATCTGGTTTTGGCAGTGAAACCCTTTTTATATGGCAAGGTGCTGGCGGAAATTGCCGGGAGTATCAAACCGTCGGTAATTATCGTCTCGATTGCAGTCGGTGTTGGCTTTGATGACATCAAGGAATTTTTGGGCAGCGATGTTAAAGTAATCAGAACCCAGCCTAGCACTCCGGCATTTGTCGGAGAATCCGATTCAACTCTGTGTCCAGATGATATCATGACGCAAGAGGACATTCAGGATATCATCACGATTTTTGAGAGCTTTGGTAAAGCTGAAATTATTAGTGAGAAGCTGATGGACGTGGTGCCCGGAATCGCTAGCTCAGCACCGGCCTATACGATGCTGCTGATTGAGGCCATGGCCGATGGTGGGGTTCTTCATGGCTTCACCCGGGATCAGGCCTATCGCTTGTCAGCCCAGGCAGTTTATGGTGCCGCCAAACTGGTTCTGGAATCCGGCGAACATCCCGGAAAACTGAAAGATCAGATCTGTACCCCCGGGGGAACCACCATCGAAGCCGTCCGGGTTCTGGAAGCCAAAGGCTTCAGAGACGCTGTCATTTCAGCAGTTGACGCCTGCGCCAGAAAATCATTGGCAATGAGTAAGAAACAAGATTAATGTACAAATAGCATAAAACTAACCCTTTAGTTAGAGGTTGTCAATAAACTACCGTACCGACCAATTGTTAATCCGTTGTTCGCTGCACCATGCGAAATCCGCTTTGCTTCTTTCGCATTGGTCGCGGGCAGTCGCCAACTATAAGCAAGCTTATGATTGGCTCGTTGCCTGCGCGCAGAATCGGACAGGCTCTGCCGTGTCCGCTCCGATGCGTACAACATGATGTAACAATTGTCGGTACTGGGTTATCTTTTTTGACAGTCTGAACCCTTTAATAAAATCAAAGGTTATTGCGGAAGTTTGGTTAATCCATTAAGGAGATGATTTATCATGGATGAAGGATTAATTAAAAAAATACGAAGAAATATGAGTCTCGAAGAAATGGTATCCCTCTGTTCGGGCCGAACCGACTGGGAAACCGTGGGCTATTCCAAATACGGCATCGAGCCGGTATTTATGGCTGACGGCCCCCATGGCATGCGGGTGATTGAGAATGACGGAGCCCTGGGGATTCCCCAAGGAAAACCAGCCACCTGTTTTCCGCCAGCAGTACTATCGGCCTGTTCCTGGGACGAAGGACTGCTTGAATTTGTGGGCCGCACCATTGCGCTGGAGGCCCGCAGTCTGGGCGTTGATCTAATTTTGGGGCCCGGCATTAACATCAAGCGTTCGCCTTTGTGCGGACGTAATTTTGAATATTTTTCAGAAGATCCGCTGTTGTCAGGGCGGTTGGGGAAAAGTTTTATTCTCGGCGCAAAAGATCATGGCGTAGGAACGACAGTCAAGCATTATCTGGCCAACAATCAGGAAACCCGGCGTATGACGGTGGACGAAAAGATTGATATCCGGGCGCTGCGGGAAATTTATTTAAAGCCCTTTGAGATCGCCATCAAAGAAGGAAAACCGATGGCGGTGATGTGTTCCTATAACAGCATCAATGGCAAGTTTGTCTCCCAGAGTAATTATTTTCTGACTCAACTGCTCCGAAACGAGTGGGAGTTTGACGGGATCGTGATGTCCGATTGGGGCGCTGTCTATGACCGGGTCCGAGGGGTATTTGCCGGAATGGATCTGGAAATGCCTGGCAATGGCGGTGTCAATAACCAGAAGATATTTGACCGGATCAAAGAAGGGAAGCTGAAAGTCACCATTCTGAATGAAATGGTGGAACGGTTGATTCGCTTTGCCTTTCAGGCCAAGAAAAACCGCCACAATTATGCTACCGATCTGGAAATTGAACCAAAGGGGCATCATAAAATCGCCCAATTGGCAGCGGTTGAAAGTATGGTGCTGCTTAAAAATGAAGATCATATTCTGCCCGTTGATCGGACCAGAATCAAGAAGCTGGCGATTATCGGCAGCATGGCTTTTGATCCCCGCTATCAGGGCAGCGGCAGTTCAAAAATAAATCCCTACCATATCGATTCACCCTATGAACGGATTAAAAAATTGGTGGGTGACGAAATTCAGCTGTTCCCTCATCAGGGCTATATCCATGATGAGGTGGTGGAGCAGATCCATCTGGCCGAACAGGCCGTGGAGGTCGCGAAAAACTCCGAAATGGCCTTGCTATTTGTGGGCTTGCCGGATCACGATGAGTCGGAAGGTTATGACCGGACCCATTTGCATCTGCCTCAAAAACAGATTGCCCTGATTCGCAAGATCTGCAAGGTCCAACCTGAAACCGTGGTGATTGTTCAGAATGGCGGTGTCGTGGATATGAGCTGGGAAAACCAGCCCAAGGCCATCGTCGAGATGTTTTTAGGCGGTCAGGCGGGTGGCGATGCCATTGCCAAACTTTTATTTGGCGAAAATAATTTCTGTGGCAAGCTGGCGGAAACCATTCCAATGCGGTTGGAAGACACCCCGGCTTATATTAATTTCCCGGGAATCCATGATGAGGTAGTTTACGGCGAAAGTATTTTTGTCGGCTACCGCTATTACGACTTTACGAAGAAGAAGGTCCGCTTCCCTTTTGGATTTGGGCTTAGCTATACTCATTTTAACTATGAACTCATTGATGAACCAGCGTTAACAATCGACGCCGAAAAAAGGGTTACCGTTAAATGTCGTATTACCAATACTGGCGTAATGAACGGTAAAGAAATTGTTCAGTTATACACAGGAAAATCAGATACCGCCATCCTGCGGCCACTGCGGGAACTGCGGGCCTTTAAAAAAGTCTTCATCCCGGCAGGGCGTTCGGCCGAGGTCAGCTTTGAGTTGGGACTCAGTGATTTTTGCTATTATAATCCCACCACTAAATCCTGGGAACATGAATCAGGCAGTCACCAGATCTATATCGGGTCATCCAGTCGGGATTTACCGATTGTCTATCCGGTTCAGATTACCAAAGATCTGATCCATCCGATCAACCCCTTATCCTATCTCAGCGATTTTGAAAAAACCGAGCGGGGACAGACGATCTTAAAACTACTGCTCTCGGGCTTTGAAGAAATCATGGGGGATGACCAGACCAGAGAAGATGACTTTTTTATGACGATGCTGGCCAACACCCCCTTGCGCAAACTGGTTGAGTTTTCCAATGGCATCTTCACCGAAGAATGTATTGATAAGATTATTGAACTGGTCAATTCAGAACAGTCACTGGAGGGGATTACCTTCGAAAAACTGGTTAATTGTACCGAAAAGAAAAAGGGTTTTTTCAAAAATCTTTTCGGTGGTAACGAGGAAGAATACCTCTGTATCCATTCCAAGGTCCGGGATCTGGTCGAGGACGATGATGTCATGAAGATTCTCAGAAATTATTTTGGCGATGAAACCTTTGAAAGTGACTATCTGCAAATGGCCATCAAAATGGGAATCTGCTTTGATAAGGCTCAGAAATTACTGCCCGATGACTTTTTCTCCGACGAAAAGCTTAAAGATATCGATCGGGATCTCAAAGTACTGGCAAAGCTAAAAAAGAAGTAAGATGATTAAGAAAAAGCGTACCGATTTGTTACAATCTAAAATCGGTACCTTCTCTTTGTCGGGCTGGGGTATTATTTTAAAATAGTTCAGCAAATAATAATTAAGAAGGAAAGCAAAAGATGAATACACTCACCATTGATACATCCACTATTGTGGCAACGGTTGCCATATTAAATGAAGAAAAACTAGTCGGCGAAATGATTATCAATCATCAAAAAAAACATTCCGAAAAACTGATGATAGCCATCGATCATTTGCTCAGTGATGGGGGTCTTTCGATTCAGGATATTGATGTTTTCGGCATTGTCTCCGGCCCCGGTTCCTTTACCGGCTTGCGCATTGGTATGGCGACCGTCAAGGGCTTTGCTCAGGCTCTGAATAAACCGGTAGTAGGAGTATCCACCCTGGAAAGCCTGGCCATGAATATTCCCTTTGCCAATGGTCTGATCTGTCCGATTCTGGATGCCCAGCGTAACCAGACCTATACTGGTGTTTTTCATTTTGAAGACGGCCAACTGGTTCGGGATCTGGCCGATGCGGTGATGGAAATTGACGAGCTCATTACTTTTTTACAAGAACGAAATGAGACCATCTATTTTTTAGGTGATGGCTTGCCTCGTTTTTCACAAGTCCTGCAAGAAGCGATCCCCACCGCCCGGATCGTTCCCAATTATCTCAACATGAACCGGGCCTCGTCAGCCGCTGCCCTGGTCCTTAAGCGGGCCTTAAAGGGGGCGACCAGCCATTATCGGGAAGTGGAACCCTTTTATATCCGGCCTTCCTACGCCGAAGAGCATAAAAAATGATGATCCATTATCGACTGATGGAGTCCCGGGATGTCCCCGGCGTTTTTAAGGTGGATCAGGCCTGCTTTTCACACAATTGGACCGAGGATTCCTATAAGGCAGAAACTAACAATATCCTCTCCAATTATATTGTCGCTGAATTAGATGGCGAAATTATTGGTTTTGGTGGCTTCTGGCAGGTGATTGATGAAGCCCACATTACCAATATCGCAGTACTGGCAGCCTATCGCCAGACTGGGGTGGGGCAAAATATTATCAATGCAATGCTGGCCCTGGCACTGGAGCAAGGTTGTGTGGCGATGACGCTGGAAGTCCGAGCGGATAATCAGCCGGCTATCAATTTTTATTTAAAAAACCAATTTACCCGGCAAGGACGACGCAAAGATTACTATGGCACGGGAATGGACGGAATCATCATGTGGAGGTACAAACTTGAATAAAACCATCAAAATAGTTACAGTGTTGCTGGGAATCCTTTTTCCGGTTATTATTTTTATCAGCGGCATTGAAGCAGCGGTGTTTGACAAAGCGTTTTACATGGATCAGATGGAAAAAAATCAGGTCACTGATAACACTGGTATCTATCCCCCAGATATGGAACTGGTGGTCGATGAAATCATCAGCTACCTCAAGGGCGACCGGAAGGATTTTGACATCCAGGCCCGTTTAGCCATTGGAAGTGCCAAAAACGTTGTCGACAGTGTTTCAATTTTTAATGACAAAGAAATCACCCATATGGACGATGTCAGAGACTTGTTGCTTTTCTTTCTCGGTCTTCGGGACGCCGCTCTGATTCTGGCGCTGATCGCTTTTCTAGTGCTGTTAAAATACGATCGCCAGGCCATTATCAAGGCCTTGTTCTATGGATCGGCCACGTTTTTGGTGATCTTGCTAATTGTTGGTGCGAGTTTTATTTTTAATTTCAATAACACCTTTATCCTCTTCCATCAGTTATTTTTTTCCAACGACTTATGGATTATGGATCCTTCCACCGACCGACTGATCTGGATTGTCCCCGAGCCCTTCTTCTTCGCCATGATCGGCCGAATGGTCATCTATATTCTGGTACCCCTGGGACTCATCACCCTGGGAACGGGGCTGGTTTTGAAAAAGAAAAACATATAAAATAAATAACGAGAAATTCTAATTGAGGTAAACATGAAAATTCTTAGTATTGAGACATCCTGTGACGAAACATCCGTGGCCATTGTTGAAGATGGCCGGAACATATTGACCAACCGGATTTATTCCCAGATTGATATTCATCAGAAATATGGGGGCGTGGTACCAGAGATTGCCTCCCGCAACCATGTCACCAAACTGCCCTACATTATCGACGAAGCCCTGGCAGAAAGTAAACTATCTCTGGCCGAGGTGGACGCCATTGCCGTGACCAACGGTCCCGGTCTGGTGGGAGCGCTGCTGATTGGGCTCTCCACAGCCAAAGCAATGGCTTACAGTCTCGGAAAACCGTTAATCGGGGTACACCATATTGAAGGCCATATCGCCGCTAATTTTTTGCAGTTTCCGGAGCTTGCACCGCCATTTTTGACATTGGTGGTATCCGGTGGGCACAGTCATCTGGTTCTGGTGGAAGATTACCAGACCTTCAAGGTACTGGGGCGGACTATCGATGATGCTGCTGGTGAAGCTTTTGACAAAATTTCCCGGGTATTGGGCTTGGGATATCCCGGCGGTCCGGCCATTGATGCTGCGGCCAAGAATGGTAACCCGGAGGCGATCGCTTTTCCCAGAGTGATGCTGGATAAAACTGAGTATAATTTTAGCTTCAGCGGTTTGAAATCGGCGGTGCTCAATTACCTCAACGGCAAGAAAATGAAAAATGAAGCGGTCAATCCCGATGATGTGGCCGCATCGTTTCAGCTGGCCGTTATTGAAGTACTGGTCAGTAAAACCATTGCCTGCGCTAACAGCATTGGGATTAAGACCATCTGTATGGCTGGCGGGGTGTCCTGTAATTCGCTATTGCGAAAAATGATGGGACAGGCCACTGCCGATGCGGGCATGACCCTTTATTATCCCGATCCCATTCTCTGCACCGATAACGCTGCCATGATTGGTTCGATGGCTTATTATAATTATATTAATGGGGAAGAAAGCGACCTGAGTCTCAATGGCATTCCGGGTTTAAAAATCGGAACCCGTCAATAAAGGCAGACAGGAAATACGGCCTGACGATAAAAGGGTAAACACGTTTATATAAAGAGAAGTGTACCCTCTTTAAAAATTAAAACAATCTTAAAAAAAATTAAGATGAACGAAAAGGGAAAAAATACTTGCAATCAACCTGCAAATCATTTAAAATACTATTAGCACTCAAGATGAATGAGTGCTAATAAATGAAATAAAAGGTACAGCGTACCCAATATAATCAAATGGAGGAAAAAATGAGTTTAAGACCTTTAGGTGACAAAGTAGTAATTAAAGTTAAAGCTGAAGAAGTAAAAACTGTTGGTGGAATTGTTTTACCAGGATCAGCCCAGGAAAAACCACAGCAGGGTAAAGTAGTGGCTGTTGGAACTGGCGAAATTATCGATGGTAAAAAAGTGCCATTGGATGTTAAGGTAGATGATGAAGTTATCTATTCCAAATATTCCGGCAATGAAGTAAAAATTGGCGATGAAGAGTTTTTAATCATCCGTCAGGCTGATATTTTAGCAATTGTAGAATAATAAAATTTAGAAAAACAGGAGGAAAATAATATGGCTAAAGAGATTAAATTTCGTGAAGACGCCAGAGCATCTCTGATCACTGGTGTAGATAAATTAGCAAATACTGTTAAGGTGACATTAGGACCAAAAGGAAGAAATGTTATTTTAGCTAAATCATACGGTTCACCAACCATCACCAATGATGGGGTAACCATTGCCAAAGAAATTGAGCTGGAAGATGCCTTTGAAAACATGGGTGCGCAGCTGGTTAAAGAAGTTGCTACTAAAACAAATGACGTCGCAGGGGACGGAACAACCACAGCTACTTTATTGGCTCAGGCAATTGTTCGTGAAGGTAACCGTAACGTTGTTGCCGGTGCAAACCCAATGGTTCTTAAAAAAGGGATTGAAAAAGCAGTTGCGACTGTTGTCGAAGAATTAAAAGCAAACAGTAAAAAAATTGAAAGCAAAGAAGCAATCGCTCAGGTTGCATCCATTTCGGCAGCCGATGCCGAAATTGGAAAACTGATTTCCGAAGCGATGGATAAAGTCGGTGATGACGGAGTTATCACCGTTGAAGAAGGCAAAGGTATGGGTACCGAGTTAGAGTTTACTGAAGGGATGCAATTTGACCGCGGCTACTTATCAGCGTATATGGTAACTGACACCGAAAAAATGGTTGCCATCCTGGATAATCCCTATATCTTAATCACTGACAAAAAAATCTCCAATATTCAGGAAATTTTACCAGTTTTGGAACAAATTGTTCAAACTGGCAGTAAGCTGTTAATTATTGCTGAAGATGTTGAAGGAGAAGCTCTGGCAACATTGGTTGTTAATAAATTACGGGGAACCTTTAACTGTGTCGCAGTAAAAGCTCCTGGCTTTGGCGATCGTCGTAAAGCGATGCTGGCTGATATTGCCGCATTAACTGGCGGAGAAGTGATCTCGGACGAATTAGGCTTAGAATTAAAAACCACAACCATTGAACAATTAGGCCGTGCCCGTCAGGTAAAAGTTGACAAAGAAGATACCATTATTGTTGAAGGTAGCGGAAATAAAGAGGCTGTTGAAGAACGAATCCGTCAGATCAAAGCGCAGATTCCAGAAACTTCTTCCGAATATGATAAAGAAAAACTTCAGGAACGTTTGGCTAAATTATCCGGCGGTGTAGCAGTTATCCAAGTTGGTGCAGCTACCGAAACTGAACTGAAAGAAATCAAATACCGTATCGAAGATGCTTTAAATGCGACTCGGGCAGCGGTTGAAGAAGGCGTTGTGTCCGGTGGTGGTACCGCTTATATTAATGCGATTCCAAAGGTTGATGCCTTAATCGAAACTCTTGAAGGCGACGAAAAAACTGGTGCTGGTATCATCCGTCGGGCGATTGAAGAACCAATGCGACAAATTGCTGAAAATGCCGGTCTTGAAGGATCGGTTATTGTTTCACAAATGGCTGGTAAAGCTGTTGGCGTTGGCTATGATGCTTCTAAAGGCGAATTTGTTGATATGTTCAAAGCGGGCATTATTGACCCGACCAAGGTTACCCGTTCAGCGATTCAAAATGCCGCCAGTGTTTCGGCAATGTTCTTAACCACTGAAGTAGCGGTTGCTGATCTTCCAAGCGAAGATGCCGGTATGGGCGGAATGCCAGGTGGCATGGGCGGAATGCCAATGATGTAAGCCTCCGGCTGCATCAGTAGATAAACTAAAATAATTAATATAAGCAACCAAAAAGGCAGTCTCTCGCGAGGCTGCCTTTTTAATTGCGGTTTTAGAAGCATTTAGTCGACATTGTAGGGGATCCCGGCGAATAGGACTTCCATCTCCGGTTGTTCCAGCTCTGCCAGTTTGATAATGAGACCATTGATTAAAGTGATCAGGGCTTGGGCATCGGGAGATTCATCATCGATCGGTTTGGCAGCATAAAGGGCAACCAGCATGGTGTTGCGGGTGGTTCCTTTCACTTCTTTAAACAGGGTATTTAATACCTTTTTTTCATTTTTAGTCAGTTCCATTTCTTCCTCCAATAATATATTATTGCTTTATTAAACGATTGTTACTCGGTTTCCAGAGCCAGTAAGGCGACTTCCCAGGAATCCGTTAACTCAGATAATTGCTGTTTGAGTGCTTCATAGGACAGATTGATCTCAGCTGCCAAAGCCAGGTTATCATAGAAATCCGGAGCACACATGGCAGTTTCAATGGATTCGATTTTCTGTTCAGTCACTAGTATGGTTTCTTCAATTTCCTTAACCTGCTTCTTCAAGAGCCGAATACGGGCTTCTTCTTCTTTTTGCTTTTTGCGATCCGTTCGCTGCTGTGTTTTGGTTACAATTGTTTTATTCTCTTCGGCCAGAACAGCTGCCCGGGCGGAAGCATCCGCCTTTTGTTTTAAGTAGTCATCATAGTTGCCCAGATGGATTTCCATCCCATCAGCTGAGAACTGGTAGATCTGGGTTGAAATTCGATTTAAAAAATACCGGTCATGGGAGATAAACAGTAAGGTGCCCTCATATTGGCTCAAGGCATTTTCAAGGATTTCTTTGGTGTCCATGTCAATGTGATTGGTCGGCTCATCCATCAGTAAGAAGTTGGACTGAGAAATCATCAAGCGGGCCAACAGCAACCGGGCCTTTTCACCGCCAGATAGGGTGCCAATCGGTTTGAAGACCTCATCGCCGACAAATAAAAAGGCCGCCAGGATATTGCGCAATTCGCCTTCAGTCAGTTTCGAATCGACATCCCACAGGGCTTCCAGCAGATTTTCATTGTAGAATTGCTTCAGAGCCTGATGTTCCTGATCGAAATAACCGATATGGACCTTCTGACCCAGTCGGATTTCGCCGGCATCGGCGGCCAACTTTTTCTGCAAAATGCGAAAAAGGGTGGTTTTTCCGGCACCATTGGGTCCAATGATGCCGATTTTATCACCGCGATGAATTTCAAAATTCATATTCTGAAAAAGCAGACGATCGCCAAAGGATTTTTTAATCCCTGTCACCGCCAAAACGTCATTGCCGCTTTTAACCCGGGGGACAAAGCTGAAATGGCTGTTATGAGCAGTTTCGACCTTGTCGAGCAACTCAATCTTACTGAGGGCTTTTTCCCGGCTTGAAGCCCGTTTTGAGCTTTTGATGGAGTTATAAGCCCGGAACCGGTCAATGACTTCCTGCTGGTGTTTGATTTCTTTAAGTTGTTGTTGATACTGATGATTTTGTTCCATCATATCCTGTCGCTTTTTTAGTGCATACTGGGTATAATTGCCTTGATATTCTTTGATGTTTTTCTGGGATACCTCGATAATTGACGTACAGACTTTATCGATAAAATAGCGGTCATGGGACACGATGACAAAAGTACCGGGGTAATTCTTCAGATATTGTTCCAACCACTGCAGGGCATCGATATCGAGGTAGTTGGTGGGCTCATCCAATAAGAGCAGTTCCGGTTCCTGAAGTAGGATCTGGCCCAGAGTGGCACGGGTTTTTTCACCGCCGCTAAGCATCGAGAAGGCTTTAGTTTGATCTTCGGGCTTAAAACCGAGGCCATTGATGACACCCCGAATTCGGCTGGGGTATTCATAACCGTGTTGTTCGGCAAAACTTTCTTGCAATTCCCCAAACTCCAGCATCAGTTTTTCCTGCTCTGCCCCGGTGCTGTCGGCAATGGCAGCGCCAATTTGTTTGATTCGCTTTTCCATGTCAATCAGCGGTTTAAATACATCAGTGAGCATTTCGAGTAGGGTTGTGTTCTCGGCAATAGTGGACTCCTGAGATAAATAGCTGATGGTTAGTCCGTTTTTTTTGCTGATTCGTCCGGTATCAGGGATCAGTTCGCCAGTAATCAGCTTAAGCAGCGTCGATTTTCCGGTACCATTGCGGCCGACCAGACCGATTTGTTTTTTTTCATTAATGGATAGATTAAGATTATTAAAAATTTCATGAATGCCATAACTAAAATGCAAATTTTCGATATTGATTAACATTATTTCACCTGTTTTCGTTTTTGTTCAGTTATTTGAGTTCACTTTTACTATTCTATCAAAAAAAACGGCAAATTAAAATGAATAATTTGACGTAATTGGTTCATATTGATATAATTAGTTGACTATCCGAAAGAAAGGAGAAGTAATCATGCATCGCTTCTCAAAAAAAGTATCAATGACCGTCGTAAAACGGTTACCGAAATATTATCAATATTTAAGTGATTTACAACTCAATGATATCGAAAAAATATCATCCCGGGAATTAGCAAGTCTGATGGGTCTGACAGCTTCTCAAATTAGACAGGATTTGAATTCTTTCGGGGGGTATGGACAACAGGGGTACGGCTATAATGTGGGAGAATTAAAGGAGGCTATCAAGGAAATTTTGGGTCTTGATAGTGAATATAATTGTATTATCATTGGTGGCGGGAATATGGGTCATGCCATCGCAAACTACGAACGATTTAAGCGGGAAGGTGTGATTTTAAAAGGCGTCTTCGATGTTGATCCATTGACTGTAGGTACAGTCGTTGGCAGTGTAGTAGTAAAACATATGGATGAACTTGATGAATTTGTCAAAGCGAATGAAATTGACATCGCCATTTTGTGTGTGCCCCGGGAAGTCGGTCAGAAAGTTGCAACCCAGATTACAGAACTGGGTGTGAAAGGTATCCTCAATTTTAGCCCATTGGATTTGGATGTTCCCAGTGATGTAGTGGTTGAGAATGTTAACATTACAGATAGTTTATTCACGTTAACTTATCTGCTGGGTGAGTAAAAGATTAGTTGTAGAGTATGGGAAGAGTTTGATTTTCTTTAATCAGGCTCTTTATATTTTGCTCAAAAAAGAAAACACAACTGCGGATATATCGGTGAATTAAAAAAGAAACACTTTCTTTGTGTTTCTTTTGTTTTATAACAAGTTATTTAAACATGATTTTCGTAGTTTTTGATTTACTTCCCACTGGAGCTCTTAAAATTAATAAAATCCAGAACCTCTTGCTTATAGCTTTCCGGGAAAGAGAAGTACGAAGAAAAAGAATCCACTTCTTCGTTGGAAAAAACGTAAGATTTCAAAAATTCTTCACATGTCATCGGTTTCGGGTTGCTTGGTAAAAGCTTTGGCTGATCGGTTCTACATAATAAATAGTCCACAGAAACTTCAAAGAAATCTGCAATTTTTATCAGTAATTGGTTTTCAGGTAAGTTTTTATCTTTTTCATACTTGGAGATAGAGCTTTTATTTAGATAGAAAAGATTGGCAAAATTCTCCTGTGTTAATCGTTTTGAAATCCGCAACGCTTTTAATCGGCTGCCAAAAGTATTGTTTTCCATTTTTTCACCTTCTTTCAGTTTAGAATTGTTGGCATAAATGCACTGCCTATAGCGTAATTATACCACGTCTTTAACATTTGTCAAGATTTACGGTTGAATTAAAGGAATAAATCTTAAAGGGATAAAGCATCAAAAAGGCGCTCTTGCTTCTCTTAAGAGTCGTAGACATTCTCCGTATTTGACTTTTTCTGGAGATGCTTCATTGGCTGGAAATGGACTTTCCAGAGACTGACTGCTAAGAGCAGTCTTCGTTATTGTGTCAAATAATGCATTAAAGTCCGTATTGGCAGGAGGATCAGTTGATTTGCGTTTTGATTTTCCGTCTTCGGTTATAATTTCATCGTAACTCAGAGAGACCAGCGTTGATCCGTTAAAGGTTGCCTGAAGAAATCCCTGATAGCCATCATGGTCGGGGTTGCTGGTGATTGAATAAGTATCGAGGGTGTCAATTTTTATTGGTTCATGATCACCTTTGCTGGCCAGATCCAGAATTGCCTTGGACAAACTGATAAATTTTTCGGATGTTTGTGTCGCACCGGATATAGCGTCAGTTTCATCAGGATTTTGCGACATCAGCAATTCGCTATAAAGGCGGAGATAGAGAGCACTTAAATTTGCCACAGCCAGATTGGGCCAGGTTTTGTCAGAACCCTCGACAGACAGGCGATCAGACTTGTTTTTGTCGATTTCGTTTAAGGTTACCCGTGTAATTAGGCCGTTTTTTATTAAAATGTTCAATTGTTGGCCATAGCCCCGAGTGTCATAATATTTTGTGCTTGCGGAATACTGACCATCGATCAGGGCGTCAGAAATATCTGCCGAAAAAATTGAACCAGTTGCGGGATCATTGATCAGTTCTTTTTCAACGCAGCCAGTCAATAAAAGCGATAGCAAACCTGAGACCAGGAGGATGATCACCAGCCGCAGGCCGATATGATTTTTGGATTCGTTCTTTTGCATCTTTCTCACCAATGTTTGGATTTGCATTTAATAAGCCGAAGCGTTCATCAGTGGCGGAACAATCTGTTTTTTTCGGGAGAAAACGCCATTCATGTATTTACTGAATTCTCCCGGCTGAAAGCCAAAAGCCAGTTGAGCAAGGTTTTTAGCCTCACCAGCGATGATCAGTTCGGAGCCTCCCAATATAATATCGGTAACCATTAAAATCGCCAGATCCAGGCTCTCTTCTTCACACAATTTATTCATTTCCAGCAGAACCCCATCCAGCTTGTCAAAGATACCCCGGAAATCTCCAGTATTGATTTGTGAAACCCCAATTTTATAGGCTCCCATGGTGAATAGCTTCCGATCGGTGGAGATAATTTCAAAGGGGTGCATTTCTTTTAAATTACTGCCAGCCACTAACATTTTTTCGCCGTAACTCTTAACATCGAGATTCAAAATTTTCCCTAATTCCAGGGCAATAACCCGGTCTTCTTCAGTGCAGGTGGGAGAATTAAAAAGCAGCGTATCCGAGATAATTGCGCTGAGCATCAGTCCGGCCATATCTTTGGGGATGGCAACCTGATGCTCATGGTACATTTTGGCGACAATGGTGGCGGTGCAGCCAACTGGTTCAATTCGCAGATACAGTGGTGTAGCAGTTTGGATTTCAGCGACCCGATGATGGTCAATCACTTCAATGATTTCAGCTTCTTCAACGCCAACGATCGACTGGTTGCGTTCGTTGTGGTCGACCAGAATCACTTTTTTCCGGCTAAAGTCAATCAGGTTGCTACGGGAAATGGTTGAAAGAACCCTTCCGTCGACATCCACCACGGGGAAACGCTCATGATCTGAGGTTAGCATGTTTTTTTTGACATCATCGATGGTTTCGTAAGGCATGAAATATTCCAGATGGTGTTTCTGGTAATATTTTTTGATCGGAATTCCCTGACAGAGTAACCGGATGACTTCGAAGGGACCAAAGGCGACAATCAATACGGCCCCCTGGTAATTTTTGGGAATATCAAAAACGATATCTGGAGATGCATTGGAAACAATAATAATTCCGGCACCAGTGGCAAAGGCCCGGTTGAGATAGATATCCTGTGAAACGGTAACTAAAATGTCTCGACTGCTTAAGGTTTGACCATCCTCGATTTCGGTAATGGTATAAACATCGCCCCGCACTAGTTCGGATTTGATTGAGCCATAAACCTGAGCTTCAAGTAAATCAATGATGTTATCCAGTGGGGTTTCGCTGTCCCGCAGCAGCGATTTTGAAAAAGCATCGGTGTAGGCGGGAATAATATCGGACAGGGAAACCATCCCAATGAGCTGCTCTTCATCGCTGATTACAGGTAAGGAGCGGCCAGGATGATCAATAATCTGGCCCATGGTTTTTGAAACGGAGTCTTTTTCATAGGCCATCGAAAAATCAGTCAGCACCAGGTCTGAAACCTGGGGTTTGACATCTTTGATCAGTTCGGGTAAGCTGACGCCAAAGGTATCGAGAACAAACTGGGTCTCCTTATTAACGGGGCCCAGCCGGGCGGGAAAGACCAGAGTATGTCCCAGGGTTTGTTTTAAATGAGCATAGGCAATGGCTGAACAGATGGAATCGGTATCCGGATTGCGGTGTCCGAAGACATATATTTTTGGGGTCATTGGCGGATCTCCTTATTTATTTTGATAATGAATGGGTATCTAAAAATCGTAGGATGTCTTCATAGACTAATTCTCGTTTATCTTCGTTTAGAATCTCATGTCGCATCAGGGGATAGAGAATCGTCTCGACGTTTGCGACACCGAGTTTTTTTAGCTGCTGGGTTAGCTGCGTTACTTCTTTACCCATGCCGCCAACGGGGTCATCCCGGCCAGCTAAAAAAAGCAAGGGAAAGTCGCTGGGAATTTTTTTGAGATTCGAGATTTTGGCGGTGTAATCAAGACCATAAAACAAATCCCGGTAAAACCCGGCGCTGCAGGTAAATCCACAGAGAGCATCGCTTAAATAGGTATCAACGTTGGATTTACTCAGGGAGATCCAATCATATTCAGTTCGATTGGGTTTAAACTTTTTATTATAGTTACCAAAAGATAGCTGGGATAATAGTTTAGAGGGGGTGGTTTCACCATTTTTGCGGATCTCCCGGTGGGCAATGATGCTGGCGGCTTTGCGCATAAAGTTGTTGATACCGACAGTAGTGCCGATGATGACTGCCCCTTCATATAATTCTGAATAATCAATGATGGTTGTGCGGGCAACCACCGACCCCATGCTATGACCAGTGATAAAGAGCGGCAGTTCAGGATAGGCTTCTTTAAGCGCACCAGAAATTTCTTTGACATCGGAAACAACCCGCTCCCAGCCGTTACCACTGGAAAAAAAGCCCAGGTTACCAGCGTCTTTGCCGGTTTGGCCATGGCCCCTTTGATCGTGGGTTACTGCCAGATAGTGATTTTGAAATAAAAAATCCATCAACTCATGATAGCGTTGGGCATGTTCAGCCATGCCATGAACAATCTGAACAATACCCTTTGGTTTTACGGGGCAGGGGGTTTCGTAGTAGGTCAGCTTGACCTCATCGGATGCATAAAAACCATTGGGTGTTAAATCAATCATTTGCGATCCCTTCTTTCATGCGGTCTTCTTAAATCTATTGTCACATTATAACAAAATATCTTAAAAAAAACAGGTTTCTCGTACTAAAAAAGCGGTGATCAGTGTATAATTGAGATAATATCGTGGGATAAGGGGTATTGACAATGAAATTAACGGTACTGAGCACGAATAGACGACTCAGCCAGGATCAATGAAACGACCGTTATTATGGGGCTTTATTACCCTGAGTCTGGGCATTATTGGGGTTTTTGACCACTGGCCAGTGTGGTTGTTGCTTGGCGCAGCTGTTTTGCTGGCAATAATGCCGTTTTTGCTTAAAGACACCAAAATAAGCCAGGTGGCATTTGTTCTTGTTATGTTCGGGTTTGGAGTATTATTGGGCTCCGGAGCCTTCCCGGAGACGGATATTCTAGGCAGCTTTTATGAACGGGAGGTGTCCCTGATCGGAGTCGTTAATGATTACCCGATTCGCACCGAAAATCGGTTAACGATCAATCTGACAGCTCGTGAAATAGTAGATGCTGACGATGAAAACAATCGTTTTGACAAGGCTGCTGGGATCAGAGCAACCGTCTACTATCAAAGTGATGAAGATACCGCAGAGGAGCATGTTTCATTAACGACCAACGAAGAGCCGCAATTCGATCTGGCACCTGGAGATCTGGTGTTAATGAAGGGGAAATTATCTCAACCATCAGGTCAAAGAAACCCAGGCGGATTTGATTATGGACTCTATCTTAAAGCCCTGTCAATTGAGGGATTGATGACGGTTAAGCCGGAAAATATCCGCCGAGTTGGTCAGCAGGTGCGTCTGTATGATCGGATACTGGGTATTAAACACCACCTGGAACACCAGGCGGAGCTCAATTTTTCAAACGATGTGGCAGATTTGCTCAAGGGCGTTGTTTTTGGTGAGAAAAATATCAATGAGGAACTTGGTCAGAGCTTTCAGGACGCTGGAGTGACCCATGTTTTATCGGTTTCCGGACTCCATGTGGGTTATGTATTCTTGATGCTATCTTACCTGCTGATCGTGTTGAAAATTAACAAGCGGCACTGGATTTTGTTTTTAGTCCCGGCTTTGTTATTTTATGTTGCCCTCACCGGATTTGTGGCGCCGGTGATCCGGGCTGCCATCATGCTTCTTTGTGTCACTGGTGGCCAGGGACTGCACCGGGAGCGGGATGCCCTGAATCAGCTGTGTTTGGCGGGAATAATAATTCTTTTTATTTGGCCTGCCCAGCTTTTTCAGGCCGGATTTCAACTTTCCATGGGTGCAATGTTGGGGATCATTCTTTTTTATCTCCCGTTGTTGTATGACTATGAAAAACACCGAAATAAAAAACGGGTTAACCAAAAAATCAAAGCGGGACCGGTGATTCAAGGTCTGGTGCTGACTTTTTGCGCCACAGTGGGAACCCTGCCGATTCTCTTATACCATTTTAAGAGCTTTACGCTGATGAGTTTCCTATCCAATTTGCTGGTGGTACCGCTGGTTGGTGCGTTTTTGTTGGCGGGGATGATTTTTTTGGCAATTGTTGCGATTGTTCCCGGGTTAGCCCCTGTCATATCACTGCCGATCGAATTTTTAGGGGAATCCATCGTGGTGATGCTCAAAGGAATTAATGATCTGGGAAATGCCGTAGATTTTGTGAGAATCAGTCGGGGCGGATTATCCCTGGCTGAAATGGCACTCGTTTTGTTGCTGGTCTTTCTGTTTTCCGGTTATTTTTATCTCCGGCAACCCTATGTTCGAAATACGGTAATCAGTTTTGCACTGGTGTTGGTGCTGATTGTGGCAGCAACACCGCTGTTGCCCAGAAATCTGGTCGTTACTGTTTTGGATGTGGGTCAGGGCGACAGTATTTTAATTGAGACTCCGGGTGGTCAGAATTATCTGGTTGATGGGGGCGGCTATCTTTTTGAACGAAGCAATCGGGTCGCAGATCGGGTACTCTACCCGGTTCTTTATGCTAAAAACATCCGGGAGCTGGATGCCATCTTTTTAACGCATAACCATGTCGATCACAGTCAGGGGGTTGAAGAACTGATCTTTGACGGTTATCCGGTCGAGAATCTCTTTATGAGTGTTCAGACCAATAACGACGAACTCCTCAATCAGCAGCTGGTTCCAGTGTCCTTATTAAAAAAGGGGTCGGTGGTAAAAGGGCGTGACGGTGTAACCATTACGGTTTATAATCCAGACGGTCCGGTCCGTCCGGTAGCGGATGAAGAGCAGAATAATGCGTCGCTGGTGATGGCTCTTTCCTATCAAGACTTTAATTTATTATTATGTGGAGATATCGAAGCTGAAGTGGAAAAACAGCTGATTGCCGAACTGCAGGCCCAAGGCAATGAACGGGACTTTCAAATGATCAAAATTCCTCACCATGGCAGTAAAACCTCATCTTCACTGGCTTTTTTACAGGCGGTAGAGCCGGAAATTGCAGTGATTTCAGTGGGTGCCAATAATTCCTTTAATCATCCCAACGATGAAGTAATGAATCGTCTGGAGGAAGAAGCCATCACAGCATTGCGAACCGATCAAAAGGGGGCCGTAGAAATTACTAGCAATGGTGAATTCATTCGAATTAAAAGCTTTGTCAATTAAAAAGTGTCGACAAATAATAAAAAAAACTTAACCTAAATTATTGGAGAAACAATGTGAATTACAAAGAACTCAATAAAAGCTTAAAAAATAAAGAAATCAGTCCAGTCTATCTGTTTACCGGTCCGGAACAGTACATCGGCCATATGATGGAAAAAACACTGATCGGAACAGAATTGGCCAAGGGCTTGGAGCCCTTGAATTTGACCACCTATAGCGATAAAAATCTGGATGTCTCAGAATTGTTGGCTACCTGTGAAACCCTGCCGATGATGAGCAATAAGCGGATGGTGATTGTCCGGGAAGAGGCCCAGTTGGATAAAATTTCCGATAAAAAGGATTTGGATGGGATTGCTGCCTACCTGGAGAAACCCTGTCCATCGACACTCTTAATTATCTACTGGGAACAACCGGATAAGCGTAAAAAACTGTATAAAAGTCTGATCAAGACAGGTACCCTGGTGGTGTTTGAAAAACTGGATGCCAGCGACCTTAAGGCCTGGATTACCCGGCGAGTTAACAACGCCAATAAAAAAATCAGTCGTAGCGAATTGGAGCTGTTTATTCAGCGTTCAATGTATTTGATGAATGAGAAAAAAACCATGGAGATGGTCGACAATGAACTCAACAGTCTGATTGACTATGCCGGGGATCGCAATGAGATCACCAAAGAAGATATCCTGCTGATCTTACCGCAGTCGATTGAAGAGGGGATTTTTAAATTGATTGACTACGCCGTCAGCGGGCAAAAAGATCAAGCTCTGCTGATGCTGAATCACTTTTATCTGGAAGGTGAATCCCCTTTTGGGGTCTTTAGTCTATTGCTTCGGCAAATTCGGATGCTGCTGATGGTTAAAATATACAGCGCCCGGGGACTGCCTGCTAAAACAGTGGCTTCAGAAATGAAGCTGGCCCCATTTATCGTCAATAAGCTGTTAAAAACCGGTAAGCATTATCCGATTGACAGTTTATGGGAAATTATGCTACTTGGAGCCGACCTTGATGCTCAGATGAAACTGGGGGAAATCGATCAGAATTTTGCCCTGGAATTATTTTTAATGAAGATTGGATAAAACCCAAATGCTTTGGATCAATGCGCGGGATTATTAAAAAGGATAGACATGCACCACTAATGAACCCTTAGTTATTGGTGGTGCGGTAGGATTGCGATAACCGCCAGTTTTGTAGCAAATTTTTTGCACCGACAAAAAGTTTGGTTGTTTTTAAACAATAAAAAAAGATGTACCTGAGTAAGTACATCTTTGGATAGACCCTAGAGACACGGGTTTTGGGAATATATAAATGAGGTAATTAAGCAGTCATCTTGTTTAAGATTCTAGCCAAAGTACTTTTTTTACGCGCTGCTGTGTTTTTATGTAAAACACCTTTTGTAACAGCCATATCAAATTTCTTTGTTGCTAAACGAAAAGCTTCCTGCGCTGCTTCGACGTTACCTTCAGTAACTGCAAGTTCAAATTTCTTCACGGTTGTCTTAAGATTAGTTTTCACCATCTTATTTCGCAGACGACTGATTTCATTTGTTTTAGCTCGTTTCATAGCCGATTTAATGTTAGCCATGGGTTCACCCCCCTCATTTATTTATAACATAGCAATTCTAACACATTTACAGTGACTTATCAAGAAAAAACGTGACAAAAAAAATATTTCTTGATAGAATATTGATCTAGGTATAAAAACAGGAATTAAAACATAATTTAACCATTGATATAGATTTGAAAGGTGAGGACAAAAAATTGACAAACAAACAAAAACATACCCGAAATTTTTCGATTATTGCCCATATTGATCATGGCAAGTCAACGCTGGCGGATCGGCTGATTGAAGACACCGGGCTGATGAGCAAACGGGACATGGAAGAACAGTTTCTGGATAATATGGATATTGAGCGGGAGCGGGGCATCACTATCAAGCTGCAGGCGGTTCGGCTGCTGTATACTGCTGATGATGGCGAAGAGTATATTTTAAATCTGATTGATACCCCGGGTCACGTCGATTTTACCTACGAGGTATCTCGTAGTCTGGCTGCCTGTGAAGGGGCCTTGCTGATTGTGGATGGTTCTCAGGGAATCGAAGCTCAAACCATTGCCAATGTTTATCTGGCTATGGAGAATAATCTGGAGGTCATCCCGGTCATCAATAAGATCGATCTACTCAGTGCTGACCCGCAGCGGGTTAAGGACGAGATTGAACATGTAATTGGCATCGAAGCCCAGGATGCTCCGCTGATTTCGGCCAAAGCCGGGCTCAACATCCGGGAAGTGCTGGAGGCGATTGTCAAAAAAGTACCGCCACCTGATGGTGATGTGGATGCCCCGTTGCAAGCGCTGATTTTTGACTCTTATTATGATCAGTATCTGGGGGTGATTGCTTCGGTTCGGGTCGTTCAGGGGAAAATCCGCAAAGGCATGAAAATTGATATGATGGCTGTCGGTAAAAGCTTTGAAGTTAATGAGGTTGGCGTCTTTGGAAAAGGTCTGTTTCCCATGGATGAGCTTTGTGCTGGTGATGTTGGTTATGTCAACGCCGGGATTAAAAATGTCCGGGACACCCGGGTAGGGGATACCATCACCGAAACTAATAATCGGGCCAAGGAACCCTTGCCGGGTTACAAAAAAGTAACCTCCATGGTTTTCTGTGGAATTTATCCGGCTGACGGCTCCCGTTATGAAGATTTAAAAGAGGCCCTGGCTAAGCTACAGCTTAACGATGCCTCACTGCTTTATGAGGCCGAAACCTCAATGGCTCTTGGGTTTGGCTTTCGTTGCGGATTCCTTGGATTGCTGCATATGGAAATTATCCAGGAACGACTGGAACGGGAATTCAATCTGGATCTGGTGACGACGGCCCCCAGTGTTATTTACAAGGTCATCAAAACCGACGGCACTGAGTTATGGGTGGATAATCCCACCAACCTGCCCAATCCGGTTGAGATTAAAACCATGGAAGAACCGATTGTCAATGCTGACATCATGGTGCCCTCTGAATACCTGGGGGCGATTATGGAATTGTGTCAGGAACGTCGGGGTGTTTATCTGACTATGGATTATGTCGAAGAAAACCGGGTGATCCTGAAATATGAACTGCCACTGAATGAAATCATTTATGATTTCTTTGATGCCCTGAAATCCCGAACCCGGGGCTATGCTTCTTTTGACTATGACATCAAGGAATATCGGCCCTCGGATCTGGTTAAACTTGACATTCTGTTAAATGGCGAACTGGTGGATGCCCTGTCCTTTATTGTCCATCGGGATAAGGCAGCAAACCGGGGACGGGGGATTGCCAAAAAATTAAAAGAAGAAATCCCCCGACAGATGTTTGAAATTCCGGTTCAGGCAGCCATTGGCACCAAGGTGGTGGCCCGGGAAACGATTCGGGCGATGCGAAAAGATGTTTTGGCCAAGTGCTATGGCGGCGACATCAGTCGAAAACGAAAACTGCTGGAAAAACAAAAAGAAGGTAAGAAGCGGATGCGTCAGGTTGGTAACGTGGAAGTACCCCAGGAAGCCTTTATGGCGGTTCTTAAACTGGATTCCTGATTTAATGAAAGAAAAACCGGATTGGATGAAGAGCTCGTCCAATCCGATTTTTTATATTTTTGTCAACGGGAAGAAAGATCACGATAGTATTCAAAGGCTTCGGCGCCAGTGAACTTTTCGTGAACAACCTTGCGGATGCTCTGAATCATTGCCACCGGGTTGGCGGCCTGGAAGACATTTCGGCCCATATCCACCCCAGCAGCGCCTTTTTGAAGGGCTTGGTAGGTGATTTCAAGAGCTTCCTGCTCAGGAACCTTTTTGCCACCAGCAATGACAATCGGTACCGGACAGGCAGCAGTCACTTCTTCAAAATTATCGCAGTAGTAGACTTTGACAATCTGAACCCCGAATTCTGCCAGCATCCGGGTGGCCAGGGAAAAGTATTTGGTAGTGCGTTCCATCTCTTTGCCCACCGCCACGACGCCCAGGGTCGGGATGCCATAACGGTTGCCAGCATCGACAGTTCTGATGATGTTTTCAATGCTCTGGCATTCGTGTTCCGACCCGATAAAGGCTTGAATCGCCATACAGGTGGCGTTCATCCGAATCGCATCTTCGATATTGACGCCGATGATTTCTTTACTCATATCTTCTTTGAGCACTGAACTACCAGCGGAACAGCGCAGGGCAATTGCTTTGTTATGATCCGGTCGGATACAGGTACGCAGGGCTCCCCGGGTGGCCATCAGCACGTCCGCATAGTCCTGTAGAGGGGGGATGGCCAGGTCCATTCGCTCCAATCCCTGAGTGGGGCCCATGATATAGCCATGATCGAAGGCCAGCATGACGGTATGACTGCTGACAGGATCAAAAATTTTTGATAGCCGGGTTTTCATCCCCCAGTCCACATCGTCCATCCCTTTAACGTGGAAACTCCGTTTTTCCATGGGGTGGTCAAAACCAAAATCTTTGGCCTTTTTGATTGAATCCTGATCTGCCATAGTTATCGACTCAAATAAGGCGTTTTAGCCGGAGCTTCCCAAAAGGCAAGTTTTTCCGGATCCATCCGGGCAAAGAAAAGCTGGAAACCGGCCTGTTCCTGAACCGTTAAAACCTCTTCAACCCAGCTGGCCACAATCTTGATACCTTTTTCGCTGAGGTATTTGTGAACCCGTCGGAAGACCAGTAGCATTTCCATGATGGTGGTGGCGCCGGTACCGTTAACGATCACCATCACCTCTTCTCCCGCTTTCAGATCGAGATCGTTAAGGAGGGCATCGGCCATGATCACCGCAGTTTCATCAGCGCTGGCCATTTTTTGGCGACCGCCGCCGCCTTCACCATGCTGACCCATCCCAACTTCCATTTCATCCTCGCCGAGATCCGCAAAGGATGCGCCATTTTGTGGATGGGTAGCCGTTTTGCAGGCCACTGCAATGGTCGCCATATTGTCGGCAAAATCCTGGGCAATGGCGGCTACCTCGGCTAGTGATTTTCCCTGGGCGGCAGCAGCGCCACAGATTTTATAAAGCGGCACACAGCCGACCAGGCCACGACGGTTGGCGGCGTCAGAGCGGGGGGCATTGGCAATATCTTCCTGGGTGACCACTTTAATAACATTTAGTCCCAGTTTTTCGACCTCTTTCATGGTTCGGTCACCGGCTAGCATATCACCGGCATGGTTTAAGACCACCAACAGCACGCCTTTGCCCTTGTCAGCCAGTTTTAAGGCTTCCACCACGGCTTTATAACCGGGGGCCGCAAAAATATCGCCAACAACCGAGATATCGATCATCCCTTCGCCGACAAAGCCTTCCAGAGCTGGTTCATGACCGGCGCCACCGATGGTGACAATGGTAACCCGATCGGCAGTGGCCAGTCCTTTGTTGATGATCAGATTGTGGTCAGTCACCTCAAGAATGCTGGGGTTTGCCAGGGCCAGGCCCTCTAATAATTCCGCCGTAATATTATCTGGATTGTTAATAAATTTTTTCATCGTCATGGTTTTTCCCCCTTATTTATTTAAATTTGATGAGTGAGAATGGTTATTTCATTTCCATCAGTTCAAGAACGGTACCGTTAACTTTGACAAAAGCAATATCCAGATGGTCATCAACCGTCATCCGTTCATTTAGAACAGTCGCCTGGTGATCCTTGATAAAAGCATCGATGTTGGGGACTTTATAGGCGATGTGGGTAAAATTAACCACATCCGGATGAAACGGAGTACCCTCTTCAAATCGCAGATACTCAAATTTGAAAGGATTGTTATCCGGTCCGGAGATGTGAACCTTTAAACCCTCGGCATAAAACTCCTCTAAAACCGGTTCCTTAACGGGAACCCCGACGTGCATGATTTCGTACATTTTTTTCTCCCTTCAGATAATAAATATTATACAAAATATCCTGTGGCCAGTCCTTCATAGAAATAGGCGAAGGTGACTGAACCGGGATCTTTATGACCTAAACAGCGGTCGCCAATGTAGCGGGCTCGTCCATATTTTGCCAGCATTCCGGCGGTGTTATCAGAACCGCTTCGGGCTGCCCGGGCAGCTTCTTCCAGCGTTGTTTTCATATCGGTAGTGGAATTGCGGATCACTTCAGTAGCCGGAGCGATGGCATCCATCATCGTTTTATCCCCAATTACTGCCTTCGAAGTTGTGAAGAACTCGTCATAGGCACCAAGTAGAATCTGCCTGATAAAATCATCGGTAGTTGGCGCATCGGATTCAGCAGCTTCTGCCATGCCATAGACAAAAGCTGCAAACAATGGCCCGGCGGAACCACCGCTGACATCTTCCAGGGCATCCGTGAGGGATTCCAGGCCGTCTTTCAGGTTGGTGGTTTCATTCCAGGGCTCAATCTGGTCAAACATCACCTGGGTCAGCTTTTTCATGGTCGTGCCATGATCTCCATCGCCCAGAGCACAGTCCAGATCAGTGAGGATATCAACATGATCGGCTATTTCCCGGGCGGCAGTAAGGAGCATCGTTTTGATTTTTAATGGTTCAAGTGGCATTGGTTCACCTCCACAATCGTTTACATCTTCGCCATCAGTATAACAAGTGTCAGGAGGCAAGTCAATCAAAAATAGCATATGTTAGCATTAAAGTAGATAAATATTTAATAAGTAACAAAAAATCGAAGTATGTTGACATATGATAACTATTGTTATATATTAAACAATATAAAAACTGACATTTGTAAAGAAAGTGAAGCAACGAGATGAAAGAGAAAGAGTTATTGCGACTGATCCAAATTTCAAAGTTATATTATGAAGAGAATAAAACTCAGGCAGAAATCGCCCGGATCATGAATATTTCCCGCCCGTCAGTGAGCAATCTATTAACGAAGGCCAGAAAAGCAGGGGTCGTGAAGATTGATATCATGTCCTATGATCACTCCCAAATGGGCTTGAGTCAGTCACTGTGTCAACGATTCAATCTGAAAACCTGTCATGTAATGGAGTCTGGCGAAGATTTTCACCAAACGGCAGCAAGGGTCTTGATGGAGTATCTTGCTAATGCCAGAGTGTTGGGTTTGGGATGGGGTTATAACATCAATAGAGTGATCGAGGCTTTGCCCCAGGCAAAGACTGGCGAAACCGCCCAGGGTATCGTCTGTCCGCTGATAGGAACAGCAACAGTTCCGCATCGCGGTTATCACCCCAATGAATTGGCCACCGATTTGTCTCGTAAGACTGGGTTTCAGGCGGAATACCTGATCAGCCCAGCCTTTCCCACCACCGAACAGGATCAGGAATTATTTATGAATACCACGAATTATCATACTATTCTTGAGCGGTGGCGAAAAACCGATACCGCCATTATTACCCTGGGCAGTTTTCCTCTGGTACCGGATCATGGAACAGCGCTGCGGTTTGGCAAGAAACTGACGCAAGAGAAAGCGGTCGGGAGTCTGCTGTCTTACTTTTTTAATTTGCAGGGCGAGCGGATCGAAGGGGATGATGATTACGCCATCCAGATTCCCTTACGGCTTTTGGCTCGGATCAAACATGTTATTGGCATTGTTCCGCCGGAGTCCAACACCAGTGCGGTCATCAGCTGCTTGCGAACTGGCTACATCAAACATCTGGTGATTGCTGAGCAAACTGCCAAGGACGTGATCGATCAAAATCAAAGCAATTGATAAGGTCAATTCTAATAGGTTAGTCTTGCAATAATGAGGATTTGTGGGTACAATTTAGTATAGAGATCAATTTTCGAATTTGATTTCAGATAAATTTTGAGAAATGTGTTCTCGATGATCAGAATAACCATGAGCTTGATAAATATAAAAAAGAACACATATGAGGAGAAACTGAGATGTTGCATATTGATCGTAGAAAAGAAATTTTAAATACAATTATGAACAAAGGTTCGGTTAAAGTTGCCAGTCTTTCGGAGAAGTATGGTGTGGGTGAGGCGACAATCCGTCGGGATTTAAAATATCTGGCCGAGGAATATGGGATTACATTATCTTATGGCGGTGCTTTCAGAAAAGAAAAAATAAACTATCAGACGACATCAGAAATGGATATTTATAAAAAACGGACCCAGAATATCGAAGAGAAGCGGTTAATTGCTCAAAAAGCGGCAAAAATCATTGATAATGGCGACACCATTGCACTTAATGCCGGAAGCACAGTGGAGCTGATTCTTGACTATATCGAAGATATTCAGGATGTCAATTTGATTACGCTTTCACTGAATGTGGCCTTAAAAGCCTCGGCCATTTCTGGAATAACAGTCTATATGCCGGGAGGAAAGCTACGTAGTTTTTCTGGTGCCTTTTATGGGAAAGAGGCAAATGAGTTCCTAAAAACATTTAATATTGATAAGGCTTTTATGGGCGTCATGGCAGTATCGATTGACAAGGGGATTACCCATGGGGCGTTTGAAGAGGTAGAAATCAATCAAACTATTTATGAAATCAGCAGTAAATGTTATCTTTTGGCAGATTATTCGAAGTTTGATAAGGTTGCATTGACAAAAATGGTTGATTTAAATGTATTTGACGGTTTTATTCTTGACGATAAAACTCCGGAGATTTATCGGGAATATTGTAAGAGCAATAACATCGAAATTATATAAAGATAATAGTTTCAATTATGGTATTGTATTAATACTTTGGGACGCATCGAAAATGACGATGCGTTTTTTTGTTTGATGAAAGGATTTTTGGAAAACAACAGTCAAATAAGATGCTATAAATTCGTAAAAAATAAACATTGAATTAATTAAAAAAAGCATATTTGTTCGATTGAATCAAACATATTAACATAAAGTTACTATAATGTTAACACAAAACTATCATAAAATATTGACAAGAAGATGATGTCGTGTTATGTTGTAGTTGAAATAAGCGGTAAAGTAAAATATTTTACGAAATAAAAAATCGAGGCCTCGAAAATATCTAAGAAAACTGCGAATTAATTATGTGTAGAAAGAGAGGAAATAATGAATTCAAGAGAAAGAGTGATGGCAGCAGCCAATCACCAGGAACCAGACCGGGTGCCAGTTGATATGGTACTGACGATTGATGTGTACCGCGATATGAAAAAGCTATTGGATATGGAATATTTGCCAGAGAACCCCAGGATGGGTCGATGGACTGAAGTTCAGATGCCAATTGAGATGATCAAAAAACTCGGGATTGATATGTATTACATTTCCCCGCGATCCGGTGTTTCGGTTCATACCAAGAGTTTTGAAGACGGCAGTTTTACTGATGAATGGGGTTGTTACTGGAAAAAAACTGCCATTGATGGCGGACATTTCTACTTTGAACTGGTCAATCCACCATTGGCACATGCAACATCTATTGAAGACTTGGAGAACTATGTCTGGCCGGATCCGGAAGATCCTAAACGTTACGCCGGACTAAAGGAAGAAATGAACGAGGTTCGGGAAACGACGGATCTCGCAATTCTGGCAAAATTTGCCGGAGCGGTCTTTGAACTTGCAACCTATATGCGGGGCCACGAGCTTTGGTATCGGGATATCGTCAATAATCAGGAATTCGCCCATGCTCTAATGGATAAAATCTGTCAGATTCAAAAACGCACCAATGAAGTTATTATGGCTGAGGTCGGTGAATACGTTGACATTTTAAGACTCAGCGGAGAAGATCTGGGGATGCAGGATCGTCCACTGATGTCGCCAAAAACATTTAAAAAAGTTGTAAAACCCCATTTAAAAGAACATTTTGAACATGCCAAAAAGACCTTGCATCAATACAATCCGCAAGCCAAGATTATGCTGCATTCCTGTGGAGCTATCAAACCATTTATCGCAGATTTGATTGATTGCGGTGTGGATGTGCTTGACCCGGTTCAACCAGCAGCAGCTAATATGAATCGTTATGAATTGAAAAAGGAATTTGGGAACGACATTGTTTTTCATGGCAATATTGATATTCAAAAGATTTTGCCTTTTGGTACAAAAGAAGAGATTACCCATGAGGTTCGTGATGCGATTAAAGCTTTAGCACCTGGCGGTGGATTTTTATTATCCCCGGCGCACAATGTACAGGGTGATGTCAGTGCAGAAAATCTGGTTCACATGGTAAAATGTGTTCATAAATTCGGAAATTACCCCATCAATTTAGAATAAAACGTATAAAAAAGGACAGGTGAAAAAAGTGGAGATTTTAAAAAAAATTGCAGAGACGCTTTATGACGGCGACGAACGGGCCATGCCGGGTTTAGTTCAGGAAGCCATTGATGCCGGTTGCGATGCTCAGGAAGTTCTTGATGCGATGATGGCGGGGATGGCGATTGTTGGCGAAGAATTCAGTCGTGATGAACTTTATATCCCGGAAGTATTGTGTTCATGTCATGCGATGATGGAAGGATCGAAAGTATTAAAACCTTTATTAACCGATCAGGACTCGAAGTCGCTGGGAACTGTTATTCTGGGCAGTGTTCAGGGAGATATGCATGATATCGGGAAAAACCTGGTGGGGATGATGCTCGAAGGTAGGGGCTTAAAAGTAATTGACATCGGCATTGATGTGCCAGCCGAAAAATTTGTTGAAGCGGCCATTGAGCATCACGCTGACATTGTCGCCTGTTCGATCTTGCTCACCACTACCATGCCGGAAACTCCAAAGGTTGTTAAAGCGTTTGTCGATGCGGGCATTCGCGACAATGTCAAAATTATGATTGGTGGCGCACCCATCACACAGGATTTCTGTGATCGAATGGGATGTGATGCCTTTGCGAAGGATGCTGGTGGTGCAGCTGCTCTGGCTGTTGAACTGTGCCTAAAATAACAACTAGCTAAATCAGAATAAAGAAAACCAATTGTGGTTGTTGCATAAATCACTTTTGTAAAGTAAAAATGCAACAACCAGTACACAGGAGAAGACATGATAATTATCGGAGAAAAAATTAACGGAACCATTCCGTTGGTCAAAGACGCTATTGAAAAAAGAGATTCCGCTTTTATCGCAAACCTGGCGATCACGCAGGCAGAGGCGGGTGCAGATTATCTTGATGTTTGTGCCAGTACCGCACCGGAACTGGAGATCGAAGCCCTGAAATGGCTCATGGATGTTGTTCAGGAGGCCACTGAGACACCACTGTGCATTGACAGCCCCAACCCCCGGGTTATTGAAGCTGTTTTTAAATATGCGAAACAACCAGGATTGCTGAATTCAATTTCGGGGGAGGGAGATAAATGTGACGTGTTGTTGCCGTTGCTGGCAGGAACCGCATGGGAAATCGTCGGTTTAACCTGCGATGACTATGGGATTCCTAAAGATGCTGAAACGAAGGTGAAGATCACCGAAATCATGGTTGAAAAAGCGGCAAAATACGGCATTACACCCGATCGGATTCATCTTGATCCCTGCTTATTGGCGCTGGCAACAGAGAACGGATCATTCTTAAATTTTGTTGAGGAAATCAGTGCAATCAGAGAACTGTACCCGGATATTCACATTACCTCGGGTTTGAGTAATATTTCCTTTGGATTACCAGGGCGGGCTCAGGTTAATCGAACCTTTATGGCACTGGCCATTCAAGCTGGGATGGATTCGGCAGTGATGGATCCCACCAACAGAGATATGATGGGAACGATTTTTGCAACCTATGCACTACTTGGGCAAGACCGGAATTGCCGAAGGTACAGTAAAGCGTTTCGCGCCGGGATTATTGATTCAAATAAAAAGAAAGTCTGACGGACGTACGTTTTAACGAAATGAATCATGTCAATCTCTGAAGTTGCCTTGGAATAGATTGGATGCTAAAAATCAAAGTGTTAATTCAGTTAGCCCATGCCCTCCAATTTATTTGTTTGCATTCCCTATTTTGCAATCAAAACAAACATTATTTTTCATTCTAAGACAACGTCAGGGATTGACTTATCGAAACGAAGATGTAAACGTTTGTTTGTGATTAGGACCAATGAATACACACAGACATTTTAGTAAATCATGTTAGGAATTACATAAATTAAATTTTAAAGGAGTAAGAAATGGAAAAGTATGTACTCGTCATTGATGAAGGAACCACCGGTACGCGAGCTTTGATTTTCAATCAAAAACTGCAAATTGTAGCTCAGAGTTATGAAGAATTCGCCCAGTACACCCCCAGTGAAGACAAGGTCGAGCATGACGCCGTGGAAATTTACGAAAAAAGCGTGGCAATGTGTCAAAAAGCGATTGGCGAGGCCATGATTTCACCGGAAGAAATTGCCTGCATCGGGATTACCAATCAGCGGGCAACATGTTTGGTGTGGGATAAGCTAACCGGTGAACCCTTATACAATGCCATCGTTTGGCAGGATACCCGAACCGCCGCCTTCTGTCAGGAATTAAATGCTGGCGAATGGGGCGAAAAAGCAAGAAAGACCACCGGTTGGACATTGGGACCGGTTTATTCTTCGATGATGCTGAATTGGTACATTAATAATGTGCCTCTGATCAAAGAAAAAATTGCGACTGGCGAAGCCCTCTTTGGTACCATCGATACCTGGCTGATCTGGAAATTAACCGGTGGAAAAAAACATGCCGTCAGTTATTCCAATGCCTCGGTTATGGGCAGCCTTGATTTAAGAACCGGGAAATGGTATGAGGAATTCCTTGCTTTTCTTGGCATTGATACAAAAATATTTCCAGAAATCATTACGGACTCCGGAGATTATGGAGTCGTGCAGAAAGATATTCTGGGTGCAGAAATTCCGATTACCGGTGTGATTGCTGACCAACATGCGGCCTTATTTGCCCAGGGATGCCGAACGGCAGGCACCGGAAAAATCACCAATGGTACGGGCTCATTTTTGGATATCAACGTTGGTACCGAATGCGTCATTTCTGATCAGGGACTGAATACTGTTATTGCCTGGAAACTTGGAGATGTGATGACGTATGCCCTGGAAGGATATGAATCGGTGACTGGTTCTGCCGTTCAATGGTTGAGAGACGGCTTGGAAGTGATTGCCGAGTCCAGTGATACTGAAGCCCTGGCCCGATCCGTAGAAGATACCAATGGGGTGTACTTTGTTCCAGCCCTGGCAGGATTGAGCGCGCCTTATCATGATCCTTTTGCCCGGGGAACGATATTTGGCATCACCCGGGGAACGAAGAAAGCCCATCTGATCCGTGCCACCCTGGAAGGGATCGCCTTTAGACTAAAAGATATTATGGATGTTGTGGCTAATGAAGCTGGCATAAAGATGAAAGCGATACGGATTGACGGCGGAGCCTCAAAAAACAACCTATTGGCGCAAATGATGGCGGATATGATGGATGTTCAGGTAGACCGTCCATTCTCGGTAGAGGCAACCAGTTTAGGTGCGGCAGAAATGGCAGGACTTTATGTTGGGTTATGGAAAGAAGCAGATTTTGATGCAGCCCTGACGATTGAAGCAAGCTTTACCCCGGAAATCGTTGCTGAGAAACGCAACAAAGCATATGATGGATGGCAGGAAGCCATTAAGCGTTCAATGAACTGGAACTACTAGGAGTAATCAAAATAGCATCATGACAGAAGGTTTATGGTTAGTCTTACTGATCGGAACATAATGATTTGATGTTTGTTCCAAAAAAATAGAGTATTATGAAATCATAGCCCCTGCAAATTCAGATAATTTGCAGGGGCTAATTTTGATTAAGACACCGATTGATAAAAAAGTGGGAGACAAAAATGAAATTATTTTCTGTGAACGATTAACAATCGCAAAGTTCGCTGTGGGTACTTCTAGTAGAATACATATCGGCTATCGCACCAAATAGGGCGTGCGTGCCGGGGCGTTCCAATATTCGAGGTACTGTTCATTCATGCGAGCAAAAAATAACTGAAAGCCTGCTTGTTCCTGAACCGTCAGAACTTCTTCAACCCAATTGGCCACAATCCGGATGCCCTTGGAGCTCAGATATTTGTGCACACATCTGAAAATAATCAACATTTCCATAACGGTGGTGGCTCCGGTTCCATTGACAATAACCATGATCTCTTCACCAGCACATAGGCTTAAATCGTCAATCAGTAAATCTGTCATCAGGATGGCTGTTTCATCGGCAGTTTTCATTTTGTGTCGACCACCGCCGCCTTCGCCATGCTGGCCCATCCCAATTTCCATTTCATCGGTACCGAGGATGGCAAAAGCTGAACCATTTTGGGGATGGGTCGCAGTTTTATTGGCTACCGCAATGGTTGCCATGTTATCGGCAAAATCCTGAGCAATAGCGGTAATCTCATGGAGTGATTTTCCCAGAGCAGCAGCAGCACCAACAATTTTATAAAGTGGGACACAGCCCACCAGCCCCCGGCGTCTGTCGGCATCACAACGTGGTGCATAGGCCACGTCTTCTCGGGTTACAACCATTGATACCTTCATACCGATTCTGTTTGCCTCTTCCATGGTACGGGTGCCAACCAGCATGTCGGCGGCATGATTTAACACAACTAAAAGAGTCCCCTTGCCCTTGTCTGCAAGTTGAAGCGCCTCGAGGACTGCCTTATGCCCTGGTGCTGCAAAAATATCGCCAACAACAGCAATGTCAATCATTCCTTCACCAACAAATCCCTCCAGTGCTGGCTCATTACCCGATCCTCCCAAGGCGACGATGGTAACCCGGTTAGCGGTTTTTAGTCCCTTGTTGATAACAAGGTTATTTGGTTTTACCTCAAGTAGAAAGGGATTGGCAAGAGCAAGGCCTTCAAGTAATTCGGAAGTGATATTTTCTGGTTTATTAATAAACTTTTTCAGATTCATGACAGAGGTTCCTTTATTAGAGTTTGAATGGTGGTGCCCCAAAACTGATCCTGGGTAAGTATCCAGAACTGGGATAAAATCAGCACGGTATTAGATTGATAAAATATTAGCAAATATTGTTGATTAAAACAATATCGATGTCATGAAAACTAAATCTAATGTCACCAAAATCAAAACTATGGTTTAAATGAACGTAAAAGATTGTAACCCGGACGGTTATAAGATATAATATATTAATTAATTAAGATAAGATTATGGATAGAAAAAGGTGAAAGAATGTTGAAAATTGCGATTTGCGAAGATGAGGAACAACATAAAAAAATTCTGGTAGATTTAATTGGACGGTATCCATTTGAAGCAGAGTATTGTTTGACCACATTTAAGCATGGCTATGAACTTGTTGAAGCCAATCGCACGGGCATAAAATTTGACATTATTTTTCTTGATATGCGGTTGGATAACGAGGATGGAATAGATGTTGCTAATGAAATCAGAAAAACCAATGCAACAGTGCGGATTATTATTACAACCTCATTAATTGAATATGCCATCCAAGGCTATTCGGTTAATGCCAGTGATTTTTTATTAAAGCCACTGCCGGAAGAAAAGGTGTTTCATGTTTTGGAGAAACTTGAGCATGATATCAGGTTGTCAAAGAATAATTATCATGAAATCGAAATAAATAATGAACGCGTATTTATAAAATGTGATGAGATTTTATATTTTGAGAGTCTCGGTCGAAAAATAAAAGTAGCAACCTTCGAGTCCGAATATGAATACTATTATACGATTTCAGCACTGGAAAAAGAATTGGATTCGTTGCGGTTTGTCTTGTGCCACCGATCTTATATTATTCATTTGAAAAATGTCAAGAGCATCAAAACAAAAACTGCAATTTTGAAAAATGGTACGATGATTCCGATTAGTCCCAAACGAAATCAGAAAGTATACGATGCTTTTACCCGGTACATGGCAGGATTAATCGAATGAAAGCTTCATTAATCATTCGGAATATGATGCTCTTTAGTATTCCGTTTATCAGTTTCATTATCGGTTTGAACCTCTACTTTATTGATGTTCATGCTGATAACCGGCATCTGCTGGGGATTGTTTCTCTAGGGGCCCTGGTCTACATCAACGTCGTTATTTTTGTGATCTTAAATGTTCTCGAGCATGAATCGGAAAAGATCAATCAATATAAAAATGCTAATGCCCAATTGGAACTGCAACAGAAGCACTACAAAGAAATGCTCGAAAAGAACCACGAAGTACGGGGATTGTGGCATGATATGAATAATCATCTGATTACGCTGGAGTATTTGATCAAAAACCATGCCAGTGATGAAATTGAAAATTATCTGCGGCAATTTCACGAACTGCTCCAAAATTCTGCAGATCTGAACCGATCAGGAAATCATGTGGTGGATGCACTGCTGAATTATAAGATTAAGGTTGCCGCCGATCATCAGATTAATTTTGTCCACTACATTGCCATTCCAGAAAAACTAAAGATTAACAGCATTGATTTATCCATCATTTTGGGAAATCTCCTCGATAATGCCATTGAGGGGTGTATGCGGGATTGCCGACGGAATCAGGAAAAAATCATTAAGTTTAATATGTATTATAAGCGGGAGAGCTTACTAATTGATATCGAAAACACGGTTGATGAAAAAACGATTCAAAAGTCAGGAAACAATATTGTAAGCAGCAAGCGGAATGACGCAGATCATTATGGATACGGGATTTCTAATGTTAAACAAGTCTTAAAAAGTTACCAAGGAAATATGGTTTATCAAATTCTTGATGACCGCTTTAAATGTACGATTCTGATTCCGCTGGATTAGTGTACTCTGATCACAACCATACAAGCAGTGAAAAATGGTCTTTGTAAAATTGACAAAAGCCAGTGGATGCGATATATTATACAGGCATTTAAAGCATTAGGTTGAGGTGGTTTGTTGAAAGAAAAAGAATTGTCCCGGTTAATCCATGTCGCTCAATTGTACTATGAGCAGAATAAAACCCAGTCGGAGATTGCCAACGAATTGGCGATATCCCGACCTGCGGTTAGCTATCTTCTGAATAAGGCCAGAAAAGCAGGTATTGTAAAAATTGATGTCTTATCCTACTATCGTACAATCAGAGGACTCGGTAATGAGTTGTGTGACCGTTTTAATCTGAAAAGCTGTCACGTAGTCTCACTTCCAGAGGATCTTTATCAAACTGGTGCTGAAGTTTTACTGGAATTCTTACCCAAAGCGAAACTGTTGGGGCTGGGTTGGGGTTATAATACCAACAAAGTAATTTCTGCTTTACCCCAGCAAAAACGTGGAGGAATCAGTGTTGGAATAATCTGCCCATTAATCGGTGCAATAACGGCACCGCAACAGGGATATCATCCGGATGAACTGGTCAAAGAGCTTGCCGATAAAACCGGCTATCACGGGGAGTTTCTTAATTGTCCGGCAATCCCTGCCACGGCAAAGGAGCAACTGGAAGTGATGGAGTCGGACGATTTTAAACAAGTTGAGGATTATTGGCGACGACTTACGACGGCGTTTATAACCCTGGGCAGCTATCCTTCCGTACCGGATCATGGGTCAGCGATGCGGTTTGGAAAAAAACTGATCGATGAAAAAGCGGTGGGCTGCCTGCTTTCATATTTTTTTAATCCCCAGGGGAAACAGATACGGAGTGATGAGGACTATGCGATCCAAATTCCGCTTGATCTGTTGGCCCGAGTACGCGATGTGATTGGATTTGTACCCCAGGAAGCCAACGTTTTTTCAGTAATCAGTGGTTTAAAAACTGGGTATATTAAGCATTTGGTGATCACTGAAGCGTTGGCAAGTGACGTAATCAAACAAATGGATGAACAAAAAAACGTCTAATACAAAAAACGCCGGAGCAATGTGATATGCTCTGGCGTTTTTTTAAAGAATGATATTTTGTTGATTATACTCGGTGAAAGAAAGCGCCTTACCAGCTGCCACCGCCGCCACCGCCGCCACCGCCGCCGGAGAAACCACCGCCGCCGGAGAAGCCGCCACTGCCAAATCCTCCGGATCCGGAGTTGGGCGGAACAATAATATCCGATGTGATTGTGTTCATGCTTCGCATTAAACTCGATACGAATAACACTGAAGTAAAATTGTTGCCGTAAGTGGTGCCATAATACCAGTTGGGCTGCTCAATGGCAATTGACTCAAAATTTTTGGCCCATTTGTCGGTTACCCCCAATACATAGGCGTAGGGCAAAATATTGAAAAAATACTGGGGGTTTTCATTGACCAGGGCCAGAATCCGGTCTTTTTCAGCTTTCTCAATAAAGTTTTTAAAGCCAAGTACCTGGCCCAACCATAACCGACCCGTTTCTGTTCGCTGGGTAGCAATAATTTGAAAAAAGGCGGTGCCGAAGGTAGCTCCAAGTGCCAACAGTGCTGGCAGAAGTGAATTGTATTCCAAGAGAAAATTAACAACGAGTAACAGGAGCATCGCTACAAACAGGATTATAATTCCCAGGATCAGGCGTCCCACTGTTTTTTTTCGGGCTACACCCTTGCGATTGCGCAGGGCAGAGGTGATAATATTAGCGCCGACAATCGTGGGAGCAGCGGCAAAACAGGCGACAATCCCGATAAAAATCAGACCTTCAAAAAATGAGGTCAGCATGCCAAGTTTATAGGCGCCATTAATGACATAAGCTAAAAGCGGCAGCGTCATAAAAATACTGATGACCGCCAGACCGATTTTTGAAGCTGGAGTAAAGATTTGATGATCAGGGAGATCAAAATAACTTTTAATCTGTTCTTTGGTGGCCACGATGGTGTCGTAAAAACTGGCTGGAACACTGACGGTTGAAAAACTGTCTTTTTGATCAAAAAGATTATTGAACAAGGTATGCTCAAAATCTTCAGCGTTTTCGGGAAGATTTTTAACCTTATGGAAGATGAATTTTTTCTTGTCAACCTGTTCAATGGTCATATAACCCTTATCGGCCCAATACATCAGTAGAGACATAACCTCTGGTTTATCCAGGGCACCATCGACAATAAAACCGATTTGGGAGGGGGTAAAATTCTGTGGGGGATAGAATTCTACGGTTTCCACCGGTTTTTTATCCCGTCCGGTGAAGAGCCAAATCAAGGCACCGCCAAGCAGGGACAGGCCAAAAATAAGATACATAAAGGGGAGAAACTCATCGCCTGTAAAGGCACCGACAAAATATCCGTTTGGCAGATTGATTTTAAGGGTGACTCCTTGATAATTGGAAAGGGGCCGGTTTAAAGTGCCTTCAATGGTGTTTCCGCTGACGGTAAAATCAACAGCATCGGTGATGGTGCTGCCGTAGCCGCCGGAGATAAATTCTACCTGAGTTGGATCAAAGGGCTTTGGCATGATAATTTTGAAATGGGCGTTTTCAATGCTGGTATCCCAATTCTGGGGAATAATGTTAAAGTACACATCATCCATACTGTCAATTTTGTCATCGCCGGGATTCCAGACGTAGGAAATCGGATACGTTTGGGTGCCGCTGACATATTTGTCGCCATCCCCAATTTGAATCACGACATTGCCATTTTCTGTGGAGGTCTCATAATTGAAATTGTCCACAGTGACATTAGTTAACCGGGCATTGTAGGATGTTTCTACCGGCTGTCCGTTGATCTCCCGATAAAACGTCCCGCTATAAGGAATATAGCGATAGATGCCGTGGCGGGGCTCTGTAAAGGTGACCGTGATGTTTTCCTGAACCTGATAGGCATGGTTTTCCAAAACGTTCATGGTGACATCATACTGGTTGATATCAAAATATTCCTGGGCAAAGGTGCTTCCGGGAAAAAGAATTCCTAAAAGAAGAAAGCCAAGAAGTGTAAGAATGATCGGTTTGCGTAGCTTTTTCACATGGTTTACCTCCCAAATATTTGTATAGACGGCACCGTAACAGCGCCGTCTATTTTTGTTGTATAAAATAGATATCCCGATGATTCAGAGCTAAATCAGTTAAATTTAACCTGAACGTTTTCCCGTTCGGAAGCAGACCCGACTTCAAAGAAGGGTTGTTTTTTGAAGCCAAAGATACTGGCAACCAAATTACTGGGGAAGGATTCAACCTTGGTGTTCATGGTGCGGACAACGGCATTATAGTATTTTCGTGAGTTGGCAATTTCATCTTCCAGCATTTTTAACTGCTGCTGTAAATCCAGAAAATTGCTGTTTGCCTGCAGTTGGGGATAGGCTTCAGCAACTGCGAAAAGGCTTTTTAAGGAGCCGGATAACGCATTTTCATTGGCAATTTTTTCATCAATGCTGGTTGAATTCATGGCGGCTGTTCGGGCTGCCGTGACCTTGGTGAAGGTTTCTGATTCATGGGTGGCATAACCTTTAACCGTTTCGACCAGGTTGGGAATCAGATCATATCTCTTTTTAAGATAAACATCCATGGTGGAAAAGGCTTCTTCCACCTGATTTTTAATACTGACAAAGCTATTTCGTGATAAAATAAGCCATAGACCGATGATCACAATAAGACCGAGAATAATTGGAATAGCAATCATTTTTTATAATCCTCCTTAAACAATTTTACTGGTATTATTATATCACGTCACCATACGGGCCACAATATAATTAAGGGATACTTTTGATTGGGGAGAAAGTCGTTAAATAGTATCCTTCTTTGACGATTTTATCCAGTTTAGAGTAATATTTTGCCTTGTTGGAAGGTAGCTTCTATATTATAATTAATACGAACAAAAATTCTGGATGAATTATAAAAAGTTGACAAGGAGAAACGATGAGTTATTCACATATACTATTCGATCTGGATGGAACCCTGATCGATTCGAAAGAAACAATCCGTTGTTCGTTTGAATATGCTCTGAAAAAAATGAAAGTTCCTAATCCGAAAGTCACAAATGTTGATGCATTGATTGGTCCACCGATGCTTAAGACGTTTCAGGATATTTATGGCTTTTCATTGGATGAGGCTAGAAAAGGCTACGAATTTTACTTGGAAGAATATGTAGGTAATGGCCAGATGTACCAGGCCAAGCTTTACCAGGGCGTTAAAGAGACCATTGCCACACTCTGCGAAAAAGGCTGTTTCCTGGCCGTAGCGACAACAAAAAACGAAACCAATGCACGGAAAATCGTTGAGCGTTTGAAGCTTGATATTTCAATTAATCGAGTTTATGGAACATACAATGATGGAACCCGTAGTAACAAGAAAGAAATCATTACGAATCTTTTAGACGACAATGGAGTCAAGGATTTAGCCGATGTAGTGATGGTTGGGGATCGTCACTTTGACATCATTGGTGCCAAAGAAGTAGGAATTGATTCAGTGGGGGTTACTTATGGTTGCGGCAGTGAAGATGAACTACGACAGGCTGGAGCCACCCACCTGGTTAGCAGTATTATCGAACTATTGGAGATAGTAAATATCTAGGAGGAAAACATGGAATCAAAAAATATTAATTTGGAACGGACAGCTTTGATAAAGGGTGATCTCAAATTCACCAATTTTGGCCAGATTATTAAGTCCACCCTGTTCAAAAAATTGGTCAGAACCTTCATTGATGAATTGACTGTAAAAAAGTCCTATCTGTTGCAAACACTGGAGCCTTTCAAAAATGGCAAGGGCGAGTTTAATGAAACGGCCTTCATTGATTTTGTTTATCTACTGAATATTAATTCGCTGGATGAGATTATCCAATCCGGATATTTTGATATCCAGTTTACCTATGAAGAATATTCCCAGCTGTTTCTGGGATTTCTGGAAGGGTTTTACAACTATTGGCGCAGTATTCAACGTTTTATGATTAAAACCGATGAATACAGTCCGGACGAAAATACCAAACGATCCAAGGCTTATTCCCTAGCCTCCAACAATGATGCCTTCAAAAAAATGGTGTTGGATCTTTATCGCAATATCCACTTCAACGTCACCGGGAAAAGCGTCAGCATTTACCGGCAGTTGCCCAGTGGTGCTCAGGTAGCTTTTCTAACCGACAAATTTGAGTTTGATCGGGGGGTTAAGAGCAAAAATGATTCACTGTACAAGGTACCCTACGTCTGGGAGGCAATTTTTGAACCACCAGTGATTTTTTATACGCAGTCCAGCAAGCGTGATGGGATTTTTCCGGTGAAGGATAAACGGATTTTACAAAAATTCTACCTGGATTGCGATGAATGGTTCGCCATTCCCGTAAAGGTCGGCCGTTTATTGTCGATTGTTTATGTTCAAAAAGAATTTTTAGCCCTGGGAGCAGGCTTATTTAATCTTTTTGAAATGGCTACTCCAGAAGAATTTACCAAACAAAAACCAGATGCGGTGGTATTTTTTGGATTGGACGGAGCGCTTTTTGAGGATGATGAAAAATTGGGCTTTGTTGCAAAAGAAGATGACGTCTATTATGGACTCTTGCCAGATACTGCAGAGATTGACTACTTTGGTTATATGAAAAAAATGATGCTGACCCTGCATAATGTTATTCAGATTGAAAAGAAGGCCATGCCGGTTCATGGCGCATTTGCCAAGATTCGGGTTGGTGGCCGGAAGTCAGCCAACATCATGCTGATTGGCGATAGCGGGGCCGGTAAATCGGAAACCCTGGAAGCCATCAATAAGCTTCCCAAAGAGCTGGCCTGTGACTTTGATATTTTGATCGATGATATGGGTTCCCTTCATTTTAATAAAGAAGGCGAGCTGATGGCCGTCGGCACCGAAATAGGCGCCTTTGTCCGACTCGATGACCTCCAGCCGGGGTATGCCTACAGTACCATGGACCGGAGTATTTTTATGAACCCCAATATCGTCAATGCCCGGGTCATTGTACCGCAGATGGCTTATGAGGAAATTTCCAGATCGACCCGGGTGGACTTTGTTTTTTACATAAATAACTATGAAGAAATCTCAGAGTCGGCCCCCGCCATCGAACTGTTTAATGATTTGGATCAGGCCTACGCTGTCTTTTCTGAGGGCAAGCGGATGGCCAAGGGTACCACCGGCGAGGTGGGGATTACGACGACCTACTTTGCCAATCCTTTTGGGGCGGTGCAGTTAAAAGACGAGCATGAAAAAATTGCCAAGAAAACATTTAGAAAAATGCAGGAAACGGGGGTGCAAATCGGGATGATCCGGACCCAGCTGGGCATTCCTGGCTATGAACAGAATGGTCCTTTCCAGGCTGCTCAGGCATTGATTCAGTTTATTGATAAAATAAATAAATCAGAATAATTTAGATGTTTCATTTCGGCAAAATCTGGTATATAATTAGAGTAAGTTTATAATCATTATAAGGGAGGAAAAAATGGGTAAATTACAAGGAACACAGACGTTAGTTAATTTAATGACATCTTTTGCAGGTGAATCTCAGGCAAGAATGCGTTATACGTATTTTGCATCCATCGCCAAAAAAGAAGGTTATGTTCAGATCAGTGAGATCTTCACAGAAACAGCCAACAATGAAAAGGAACATGGTGAGTTGTTCTACAAACACATTGCGGCCAATGAATACACATTGGGCAATGCAGTTGAAATTCCGGTGAGTGCTACTTTTCCGGTAGCCCTGGGGGATACCAAAAACAATTTATTGCATGCAGCTTCCGGTGAAAATGAAGAATGGAATGAACTTTATCCGAAATTTGCGGAAATCGCCAAACAGGAAGGCTTTGACGAAATAGCCGAAACTTGGCTCCAGGTTTGTGTCGCTGAAAAGGCCCATGAAACCCGTTATTTGAAACTGGCGGCGAACATTGAGTTAGGCCGTACTTTCAAACGGTTCAGTGATGTCAAATGGAAATGCGGCAACTGTGGTTATATTTATGAAGGTGCTGAAGCACCTGATGAATGTCCAGCCTGCAAACATGCCCAGGCCTATTTTGAATTGTTTGTCGAAACCTATTAAAAATATAAGTGTAAAAGTAAAAAGAAACGGGGTTTAATCCGTTTCTTTTTGCTTTCTATTAAGAGAGCTTTCGTTATTTTTCAAATGGGAAGTGGTATTGTTCAAGTCCCAATTCGGCTTTAATATCGAGAATGTCTTTAATCAGAGCTTCATTTACCGGGGTACCTTTGTCTTTGCGATCGAGCCAGGCTTCATACTCCTTTTCACCGGCGGTATAAATCCGTTCCTGACCGGGCATTTTTTCTGAGGCCCGCAGGTCTCTTAAAATGTCGCCGGTGATTTTTTTGAAGGATTCCGGTTCGGTAAAGTTCTCGATGTTAATAGCAATAAAGAAATGGCCCAGATGATAGGGTTGCGCCTTACCGTTGGCGTCGAAGCCGAGCAAGCCTTTTAAGAAGGAGCCACTTTGCAGAGCTGCCGAAAGGATTTCCACGAAGGTGGCATAACCATAACCCTTATAGCCACCGGTGTCTTCACCGATGCCGCCCAGCGGCGTCAGGGCAGCCTCACCTTTGACTAAATCAATCAGGATCTGTTTGGTATCGGTGCGGCTTCGCCCCTGACGGTCAATAACCCAGCCATCGGGGAGATCCTTGTTTTCGCGGTCATAAACTTCAATTTTACCTCGTTGGGAAACTGAGGTGGCGCAGTCCAGCACAAAAGGGAAGGGCTCATCACTGGGAACCCCGACGGTGATCGGGTTGGTGCCCAACATGTTTTCGACCCCAAAGGTCGGTGCAATCGATGGGCGGGCATTGGTGCCGGTCATCCCGATCATATTGTTTTCGATGGCCATCAGTGGGTAATAACCGGCAAAACCATAATGGGTGGAATTCCGGACCACAGTCATTCCCATGCCATAGACCTTGGCTTTATCAATCGCCATCTGCATGGCTTTTTTGGCAATCACATGGCCCATGCCATCGTGACCGTCAATGACAGCGGTGGTAAAGGTGTCTTTGACGACTTCAAATTCGGTCACCGGATTCTGGATGCCCTGTTTGATCCGGTCGTAGTAGATCGGTTTTAAACGGCCGATGCCGTGGGAATCAATCCCCCGTTTATCGGAAGTGATCAGGATGTCGGCACAGATCTTGGCGTCTTCTTCGGGCACACCGATCCCTTTTAAGGCGTCGGTCATGAATGCTTCCAGAATGTCAAAGGGGATGCGGTAGGTGGTTTCGTCTTTCATTAATAATTCTCCTTGTCTAATTCGCTATATATTTATTGGGTGATAACAATTTTGTCAACGTAAGATGAGGTGGCAGCGTGAAGCGCCCCGACGTAATCGCAGCGCAGGCTGATGATGTCGCCGACCTGATAGGTGTTTTTGGCATCGCTGACGTCAATCACCAGATGATCGGAACTGGAACCTTCGATGGTCAGTCCCGGCAAAAGGGGAAAGATATGGTCGGTATCGGTGTCCTGGCGACCCAGACCGCAGATGGCTCGACGACGGATTCCTTTATCCTCAAAGGTGGGGATTTCGCCGAAGGCATTGCGCCCGATTTCACCAACGGGATAGGTGGGTTTATCCTGCAACTCAAGGATCTCAACATCCAGAATAAAGGCATCCTGATGGAGATAATCATAGCAGTGATAATAGGCCGACTCCCGTCCAAACAGGATCACATCGCCCAGTCGCAGGTTGTTGATTTCCCCAGGAAGCGTTTCATTGTCGACCAGATAATAGGCGCTGGAATTCCCACCGGAAACAATCTCGCAGGGAAGCTGATAATTTTCTTCAATCCGGGCTTTAACCTTAAAAAAAGCCCCAAAGGTTTGGGGAGTGGGGATGGTGGCACCAACGCAGGTGGCATTGGTGGCAATACCACGGAGTTTGATATTTTTCATAGCAGCAATTTCTTTAATATCCTGATCCAGTTTCGCAAAAGCGGCTGCGATCAAGGCTTCAATTTCTGGTTTAGCGGGATTTCCGTCACCAATAAATAGACCTTCACGCAGATCCCCCAGGTCAAGCATGTAGAGGATGCCATGGATTTTGCCCTGAGCCTGGGCTGCCTGATTTAACAGCCGGATGGTTGTTATTTCGCTGTTTAAAGATAGTGTCGCATAGGCAACGGCATGATTAACCTCACTGGGCATCGGCACCCGGATCAGCCATTTTTCACAGGGTAATGGGGCCAAATTTTTAAGGTTTTTTATCCGGGAATCACCGATTGTGGTGGCGCCTCCATCCAGAAAAGCCTGGGCAATTTCCAGGTTGCCGCCGGTACATTTAGTGACAGCAGTGACAGCGACCCCTAATTTATTGGTGCGCTGGATAATGGCTTGCGTATTTTCAACTATTTTTTGCTTATTGATTTTAAGTAAGGGATACATAAATGCTCCTTTGCAGTTTTCTGGAGTTTAGTATATCATAAGCGAAAAAAAAGCACAAATGATTGACAGCTGTTCCGCCCTTATTTATAATGAGGGTTGAAGATCATTAGGAGACCGGAAAAAGTTCGTCCCTTTTCGGGGGAGCGGATTTTTTTTTCGCAGCGGCAGATAAAATAAAGGATTTTTTATCTTTTAAAGATGTTTAATAGGCTATTGAACAGGTCGTCAAAAATAATAAAAGCAAAAGCTTACTGTTGTTCTGATTTAAGCAGGGAGATACAGGCAGGCGAGTAAATGGAGGAAATATGTCAACATACGAGCATAAAAGAATAGAAGAGCGCTGGCAGAAGCATTGGGAAGAAAATGAAACCTTCCGGATGGAAGAAAACTCAGATAAGGAAAAGTTTTACGGACTGGTTGAATTTCCCTATCCCTCTGGCGTCGGGCTTCACGTCGGTCACGTACGTGCCTACACATCGCTGGAAGTGATTGCCCGAAAACGTCGGATGGAAGGCTTTAACGTCCTCTTTCCGATTGGCTGGGATGCCTTTGGCTTACCGACTGAAAACTATGCCATTCAAACCGGCCGTCATCCCCGGGAAGTGACTGATGAGAATATTGCAGTCTTTACCAATCAGTTAAAACGGATTGGCTATGCCTTTGACTGGGATAAAGAAATTGATACCACTGATCCCAGCTATTATAAATGGACGCAATGGATTTTTTTACAATTGTTTAAACATGGCCTGGCTTTTCGGGATCGAACCTATGTCAATTTCTGCAATGGTTGCAAGGTGGTACTGGCCAATGAAGATTTCCGTGACGGTAAATGCGATCGCTGTGGCAGTGAAGTGGTGCAATTGGAGAAAGACGTCTGGTTTTTAAAAATCAGAAACTATGCCGAAGAATTGCTAAAAGGTTTGGATGACGTCGATTATCTGCCACGGATTCGCCTCGAACAGGAAAATTGGATTGGTAAATCGGTGGGTGCTGAAGTTGACTTTACCATCGCCGGTTATGACAAAGCACTGCGGGTCTTTACCACCCGGCCAGACACCCTGTTTGGTGCCACCTTTATGGTTATTGCGCCCGAACATCCACTGATTAACGAGCTGTCCGAAGCGATTACCAATATGGATGAGCTGGTTGATTATCAGGAACAGGCTAAACGCAAAACTGAATTTGAACGGGTGCAGTTGGCTAAGGATAAAACCGGGGTACGGATTCTGGGCATCCAGGCGATCAATCCGGTGACAAATACTGAGATCCCGATTTTTATTGCTGACTATGTCATGATGGGCTACGGGACCGGTGCCATCATGGCTGTGCCTGGCCATGACACAAGAGACTGGGATTTTGCCAGAAAATTTAAGCTGCCAATTATTGAAGTTATCAAAGGTGGCGATGTTACCGAAGCGGCATATACCAATACCGATTCGGGCGAAATGGTTAACTCCGGCTTTTTAAACGGCTTGGAAGTCAAAGAGGCGATCCAGAAAACCATCGACTTCCTGGAAAAGGAAAAATTGGGTAAACGCACCATCAATTATAAAATGAAGGACTGGGCTTTTAACCGACAACGTTATTGGGGTGAACCGATACCGATTGTCCACTGTCCCAAATGCGGAATGGTACCGGTGCCTGAAGATCAGCTGCCGTTGGAATTGCCAATGGTGGAAAGTTATACCCCCACTGATACCGGTAAGTCGCCACTGGCCAATATCCCCGAATGGTATCAAACCACTTGTCCCGAGTGTGGTGGCCCGGCCGAACGGGAAACCGATACCATGCCCCAGTGGGCCGGTTCCAGTTGGTATTTCCTGCGTTATTTTGATAACAAGAACGATGAAGCCTTTGCCTCCCCGGAAAAACTGAAATACTGGATGCCGGTGGACTGGTATAACGGCGGGATGGAACACGTTACAAGACATTTGCTTTACTCACGCTTCTGGCATCAGTTTTTGTTTGACATTGGCTGTGTACCGGTGCGGGAGCCCTATACCAAACGAACCGCTCAAGGGTTGATTCTTGGCAACGATGGTGAAAAAATGTCCAAATCCAAGGGCAACGTGGTCAACCCCAATGTTATCATTGAGGAGTTTGGGGCCGATACCCTGAGAACCTACATTATGTTTATCGGGGATTATGAAAAAGCGGCGCCCTGGTCCGATAATGGTGCAAAAGGCTGTCGCCGCTTTCTTGATCGGGTCTGGAAACTTCAGGAGATTGTGACTGATGAAGCGGGCTATGGTCAGGTGTTGGAAACAGCCATTCATAAAACCATTAAAAAAGTCAGCGATGATTATGAAGAAATGAAATACAATACCGCGATTGCGGCGTTGATGACCCTGCTTAATGAATTCAACCGGGAAGGTTCAATTACCCGCGACGCCTTTAAGACTTTTCTGCAATTGCTCTATCCGGTCGCGCCCCATATCACTTCGGAAATCTGGCAGATTATGGACTTCGGTGGAACTCTTGATGATGCCGTCTGGCCGCAATATGATGAAGCTAAAACGGTCGATGATGTCATTGAAATGGCAGTTCAGATCAATGGCAAGGTGCGGGGAACGATTACCATTCCAGTGGCTGCCGATAAAGACGAAGCCAAAGCGATTGCTCTGGCTCAGGAAAATATCCAGGCGTATACCCAGGGGAAAACGGTTGTCAAAGAGATTTACGTACCCGGAAAAATTTTCAACATCGTGGTAAAATAGCAACGATGAAAGTGATTCATCTCTATACCGATGGGGGTTGCCGGGGTAATGGCAAGGAAGGTGAGAATCTGGGCGCCATTGGCGGGGTGCTGATTTATCCCGAAAAGAATGTGACCAAAGAGTATAAGCAGGCCTATGAAAACACCACCAACAATCAGATGGAGTTGTTGGCGGTGATTGAAGGCCTGAAACTATTAAAGGAGTCCTGTGAGGTACATATTTACAGCGATTCGGCCTATGTTGTCAATGCCTATCTGCAGAACTGGATTGGCAGCTGGAAGGCTAAGAACTGGAGTCGGGGTAAAGCCGGGGCGTTAAAAAACCGGGAAATCTGGATCGAACTGGATCAGTTGGTCAACCGCCACAAGGTCATTTTTCACAAAGTTAAAGGCCATGCTGACAATCCCTACAACAACCGGGCTGATTTGCTGGTAAATCAGGCCATGGATGAGTACTGACTGACGGAATAATGCTAATAATTTAGTTAAAAATAAAGGACTTAAACCAAATCTGGCTTAAGTCCTTTTATTTATGTGATTTTAAGCGTTTATTAAAAAGCCATGAGCAGGCCTTTATCGTTGGAATAGTAGGTGGTTAAGCCGTGCATCGGAAAGATGTAAATTCCTTTGAGATCAAAGCGTTTTTCCAGCAGATCCTTGAGAATTTCAGCCTGACTGAGATTATTGCAATGGGTAATGACCACCGGAAACTGGGGTTGGGTCTTGATTTTTTCTTCAACCATGCTGGCAAGACTGGACAGGGCTTTTTTGATGCCCCGGGCCTTAGTGACCAGCTGAATTTCGCCTTTATCATCAGATCTGAAAATGGGCATGATTGAGAGTGCTGAAGCGACTGCGCCAGCCACTCGATTCATCCGGCCGCTCTTAACCAGATTAGAAAGATCCTGGAGTAAAAACCGTAGATTCAGCGTCTCCAGATAAAGGGATAATTTTTCACTGATGGTGTCAAAATCCATATCGCCGGTTTTGATCAGATCCCGGAGTTTCATCACCATTAAAATCATCACCGGGGAGGTGGCGTGGGTATCGAAGAGGCTGATTTTTAGGGAATCATCTTCTTCAAGAACCATATTTTTAGCAACCCGGGCACTGTTGTAGGTGCCGCTTAATCCAGAAGTCATGGTAATCACATAACTTTCCTTATTTTTTCGCAGTTCAGCCGCAAAATCCTCGGGGGAGGGGCATGACGAGGAGGTCGCTGTTTTTTCAGCTTTCATTGCGGCAATCAGTTCTTTGGGATTGAGGGTTTCATCATCGATAAATTCGTGATTGCCAACGATTATTTTTAAAGGAACCAGCGAAAAATCAATCCCGTCCTTTTCCAGAAAATCTTTAGGTAAATCACATGAGCTATCACTGATTATTCGTGGTTTCACATTTAATTCCTCTTTTCAATCATTTATCTTTAGAGATTTATCTTTACGATGCTGATCAGCAGAGCAGCTAAAGTTCACATTCACCTGTCAGTAAACAAGCCAATGGTAAACGAATATGCTTAAAAAGAGCTTTCGTTAGTTTAAATGGATTCTGTCAGATATGGAACGCCATCTGCTAGTGTTAACTGAGTTAGAACGTCCTGGGTGATCAGGTTGGCTGCATGACCATAATAAATTTTGCTCAGACTGTTTTTTATTGAAAAACGTTTAATTTCGTTTTCCTTGAGTGCATCAATGGCAAGGATCAGTTCATTAAAATTATTGGCAACAACTGCGGCCCCCTGTCGTTTAAACCAACAGGCATTTTCGCCTTCCTGACCAGGGGTGGGATTATAAAGAATAACCGGAATTTTTTTGGCTACCACCTCACTCAGGGTGATGCCGCCAGGTTTGGTGACCATCAGATCACCAGCAGTATAAAATTCATGGATATCCGGAACAAAACCGAAGATCCGGGTATTTTGCAGGTTTTCCATTTCAAGTTCCCGTTGGAGATGTTGATTTTTGCCGCAGATGACAATGGTCTGGAGATTATTCATCCGATCAGTCCGTTGACAAATTTCCTTGATGTTTTTCAGTACCCCATAGGTTCCAGCAAAAATGATCAGGATTTTTTTATGGGGATCGAGATTATATTTTTTTAGAATGGCCTGACGGTTTTCCCTGGCATAGAAAGCGTCCCGGATGGGAATCCCGGTTTTTAAGATTCTTTCCCGAGGAATGCTCTCGCCAATCAGCGTCTCTTCAACGTTTTCGCAGGCGACATAATAACGATCGGTTTCCTGATGAATCCAGGGTTTAGGAATACAAAAATCAGTGACAACGGTAAAAAGCTTGATATGGGGGTAATTATCTTTTTTTAGAATGGCTGAGATGGTATAGCCATAAGTATTGATAATACAGTCCGGTTTAAATGCGTCAACCATTTTTAATAAGGCTTTGCTGGTAAAATTCCAGAGGTTGTACATCAGTTTATTATGGGCATATTCTTCGACATCGTAATAAACCCGTTCGTAAAAGCTGCTACCAATCGAATAGGAAAGCAGATAGGATTTTTCAATCATCCGGTTGAGCGTGGGATTGGTTTTATCGAACAGATCCTCAACCGAGACAAGATGACCCCGGGCTTCAAAGCTTTCTTTAAGGGTTTGGGCTACCATTTTATGGCCCGACCCGTGGGAGCAGGTTAAGATTAATATTCGTTTAGGTTCTAACATGGTAATCCCTCCTTTCATGAGATTTTTGGCGAAAACCTCCAAATAACGTATACCATTAGTTTAGTCAGAAAGGATTAGATTTCCATTAGAAAACTAGTCATCGACCTCGATCCCTAAAATGCAGATATCATCGGATGGAGGCTGACCCTGTTTGAATTCGGCACAGGCATCAATGATGTGGCTGCCCAGGAGGTTGATCGGCAGATCTGGGTTCTGTTTGATAACTGAGATGATCCGGTCCATCGAGAACTCTTCACGCTGGGGATTTTTGGCATCGACGAGACCGTCGGTAAAGAGCAGCAGTTTATCGTTTCGGGAAAAATTGATGCGCATATCAAAATAGTGCATGGTTTTCATAAATTGCTGCAATCCCAGCATCGGCAGGTTGGGTTTAAGCAGCTCGATCTTGTGATTGGCTTTTAAAAGCACTGCATCGGGGTGTCCAGCGTTGGCAAAATATAAAACATCTTCACTGGGATCCAAGACCAGAGCGATGGCGGTAAAGAAGGTGTTGTCCATTTGCTGGCTGATATCGGACTCAATCTGCTTTAACACCAGGCTGGGAGACTGGTTGATGTGACTGTCTTTCATGGTATAGGAATAGCTCAGTTTGATCATGCTGGTAATCATTGCCGCATCGATACCGTGACCGGTGGCATCAGCGATTAAAAGACTGATCTTGCCATTATCCATAAAATGAAAATCATAGAAATCCCCGCCGACTTTGCGAAAGGGTTTTAAATAACTGTAAAAATGATAGTGATTGGATACAAAAGAGCCAGGGGACGGAATAATCTTCTTTTGTAGGTTTTGCGCAAATTGTAATTGCTTATCAAAAAGTGACACAAGCGATTCATAGTGATCTGAGGTATTCAAACGGTGACCTCCGTAAGGTTCAATTTTTTTTTATTATAGCATATTATTTTGAAATGTTATGCTGATTTCTTTAAAAATGATTGAAATTATTGATACTTACCCTTATAATGAAGTTATCAATATGAAATGAGGTGTCTAAAATGATTGAATTTGTATACGGTTCAAAAGGAAGCGGCAAAACAAAAAAAATGATTGACATGGCAAACACTGCGCTGGAGACCTGCGAAGGGGATATCATTTTTCTTAATGACAGAGACAAATATCGAGTAAAAGTAGATACTAAAATCAGATTCACAAACCTGGAGGAGTTTGGCATCGTTGGAACAGATCAGCTTTTTGGCTTCATTAGCGGGGTTATTGCAGAGAATTATGATGTGAAAATTGTTTTTATTGATAATACCTTACGGCTGATTAATTATCAGTCATCAGAGGACATTTGTAAAATCGTCCAAAAAATTCAACAGCTTACAGAAAAACATGATATAAAATTCGTTCTCAGCTTAAGCTGTGAAAAAGAAGAATTGCCAGAATGTGTCACTAAATTAATATAAACATTTCAGACGAACCTGATTAGCAATAAAACGGTTCGTCTGTTTAATCTTATTGAGGAAATAAATAAAACCCATGACAGACTATCGATATAACATCTATTCGATTTGGCTCAAAGAACGCTATGGCGAAAAAGTATATAAGATTCCAATCAATATCCCGGTGACCTGCCCCAACCGCGACGGTACCCGGGGGAGCGGTGGCTGTGTCTATTGCGGTGCCAAGGGTGGAGGCAACGAAACCTTGTCGGATCAGTTGTCCGTCAGCGAACAGCTGGAAAAAAATATTGCCTATATTGGCAAACGCTATCACGCAAAAAAGTTTATAGCCTATTTTCAGAGCTTTTCAAACACCTATTGTGAATTTTCAGACTTTAAGAAATGGATTCTGGCAGCGCTTCGCCCGGATGTAGTGGAGATTTCGGTTTCAACCCGGCCGGATTGTATCACCGACGAGCAGCTTTATTTTCTGGAAACAGTTAAAGCCGAACAGGGCGTTGAGGTAACAATTGAGTTGGGATTGCAGAGCGCTAACGAAGAAACCCTGAAAATCATTAAGCGGGGGCATACCCTGGCTGACTACGAACAGGCCATCGATCGGATTAAAGCAGCCGGTCTGTTAACCTGCACCCATATGATTCTGGATTTACCCTGGGATAGCGAAGCTGATGTGATCAGCGGTGCGAAGCTTTTATCCCGCAAAAAAACTGATTTTGTTAAGTGTCATAGTTTATACATCGAAAAAGACACGCTATTGGAACAGTGGTATCAAGACAGAAAGCTGACACTTCTCCCGAAGGATGACTATATCACCCGGGGAATTTTATTTTTGGAGTATCTTGACCCCAAAATTGTGGTACAGCGGCTAATTGGCCGGGTGCCCAAAGAGGACTCTGTTATTACCAACTGGAATACCAGCTGGTGGAAAATTAAAGATGAGCTTGACGCTCGCATGGAGCAGGAAAATAATTACCAGGGACGAAAATTCTCTGGGAAAAATAAAAAGAGGTAAAGTCCTTGGGAACAAAATATTGGCAAGAATTTCTCATCCCTTATCATCAGGCAGTGGATGAGATCGTATTAAAATTCACAAGTTTAAAAGAGCAGTATGAGAAAATTGGTGAATACTCCCCGATTGAATCGGTTTATGGCCGGGTTAAGAGCGTGGCCAGTATTCTGGAAAAAATTAATAAGTATGGCGTTGATATTGAAGCCCTGGAGGAAACCATTCAGGACATTGCCGGTATTCGTATTATGTGCCAGTTTGAAGAAGACATTTACGAGGTCGTTGAGTTGATTCGCAAACGGACAAACTGCGATATGGATGTTGTCAAGGTTAAGGATTATCTGAACGAAGCCAAGCCAAGCGGCTATAAAAGCTATCATCTGATTATCCGTTACCCGGTTTTTTGTGTGTCCGGTAAGCAGTCCATCCTCGTGGAAATTCAGATTCGTACCTTGGCCATGAACTTCTGGTCGATCATCGAGCATTCCTTAAACTATAAATATAAAGAAAACATCCCGGAAGCCATTAAAATGCGGCTAATCAATGCGGCCAATGCCGTCAACGAAGTGGATCGGGAAATGTCATCGATCCGTGAGGAGATCCAAAGTGCCCAGCGGCTGTTTGGTATTAAATCCAGTCTGGTTACCAGCATACTCGATAATATTGGCCATTTATACAAACTCAATCATGGTGATAAGGCCTCCCACTACGAAAAAATATTTGATGACCTGTTTGCTCAGGAGGACATTATCCAGTTGATCTTACTGCGAAAAGAACTGGAGTCGGAAGTCAATAAGATTGAGGCAGAGGTTTAAGAATCAAAAAACATGCTTGTTAAAAAAGAACAGTATGTTATAATAACACATTGTAAAACATATATAAACGAGGAGGTTGTCGATGTCTGGACATTCAAAATGGTCGACTATTAAACACAAAAAAGGAAAAGCAGACGCGAAACGCGGTCAAATCTTTACCAAGTTAGCAAAATATATTGCGGTGGCATCCCGGGAGGGTGGCAGCGATCCGGATATGAATGCAAAATTAAAAGAAGCCATCGCCAAAGCGAAGGCTGCCAATATGCCCAATGACAACATTGACCGGGCGATCAAAAAAGGTGCCGGTGAATTGCAGGGTAGTGTCTATGAAGAAATTACCTATGAAGGTTACGGACCGGGTGGCGTTGCGGTGATTGTTGAGACCCTAACGGACAACAAAAACCGGACTGCTGGCGATGTTCGTCATGCCTTTGATAAAAATGGCGGAAATCTCGGTACCAGTGGTTGTGTGGGTTTTCTGTTTACTAAAAAAGGCCAGATCATGATCGAAAAAGCTGATGGTCTGGATGAAGAGGCACTGATGATGCTGGCTCTTGATGCCGGTGCCGAAGATATTGAAACTGCTGAAGAAGGTTATGAAATCAGCACCGAGCCGGTGGATTTTGGCCAGGTTTGTGATGCCCTGAAACAGGAAGGCTACGAATTGGCTTCGGCTGAAATTGCCATGATCCCATCCACCGAAGTCGAACTGACCGATGCCACTGAAATTAAAAAAATGTTAAAAATGATCGATATGTTTGATGATAATGAAGATGTTCAGGCAGTTTGGCATAACTGGACAGGTGAGGAAGATGAATAAAATTACCCCGTTCAAACGATTTAAAGATGTTTTTCTTTATATCGTGATGACCATATTTTTGATTTTTTTGACTTCATCCTTTGTGATTGAGGATGTCTATTCGGCTGCGGATCAGTTGACCATGACCGAAAAGGGGATTTCTGATGTTTATTCCATTGCCGTCGGGATGGAACCCGAAATGCTGACCATCAATAATGGTGAAGCGGAGAGCGAAGATAAGACAACAGAAATTAAAACCGACGATGGTACTACCATCGTTATAACCGAATACACGTTGGGTGATAAAAATGAAGAGATTCTTGAATATCAACAGATCTTATATTCACTGGGTTTTCTGATCAGTCAACCCTCCAGTGAGCTGACAGAAGAGGTGCAGACGGCGATTAAAACCTATCAGGCGATGAAGGGTCTGGAGCAAACCGGGAAGCTGGATCGCTCCACCATTATCTCTTTGGTTGCCGAAGACGTTAAATTTGAAAAAGGCGACAGCGGAAAAGTGCTGCAAACCTATCAGCAGATTTTAGTGGCCCAGAAATATCTGGCCGCCGAGTCGGCCACGGGAACCTTTGATGACGCCACTGAGACGGCGGTGAAGGCTTTCCAAAAAGCCAATGGGCTCACCGAAACCGGAAAAATTGATGCTAAAACCATCAAAGCACTGGATGCATTAAGATAAAATTAAATAGGATTATCATAAAGCCGTCAGAATTGGCGGCTTTATTCGTTTGATGGTTTACAAAAACCGTCTATTTGATATAATGACAATACACATAGGATTATTTTTCATGGATGGGAAAAGAGGAAAGAAATGAAAGTTGTCACACCAAAAGAAATGGCGGTTATGGATCGCCATGCCGTAGCTGCCGGGACACCCAGCATTGAATTGATGGAACGGGCGGGGCATGCTTGCGCCGAAGTTATCAAGGTAGATCTTGATGAAAAGGCTCAGATTATCATTTTGTGCGGACCAGGCAACAACGGTGGTGATGGACTGGTTATCGGCCGGTCATTGATTGAGGATGGTTATACCGTCCATTTATTCTTGACTGCAGATCGGGAAAAATTGTCGGAAGACAGTCAGATCAGTCTTAAGCGGCTGGAAGATAAAAATATTCCCATCCGCACCCTGCAGGATGACGCTGATTTGGAAGATCTGAGTCTGATTATGAAACGGGCTACCCATGTGGTTGATGCCATCTTTGGTACTGGCCTGGTGGATAAAGAAATTCCGGCCAGTTACAATCGCATCTTTGATCTGGTTAATGATTTTGATCGGGAGAAAATTGCCATTGATATTCCGTCTGGCCTCAGGGGCGATATTGGTTTGACCATTGGAAATGGGATTTTTGCCGATAAGACCATTGTGATCCAGAATTATAAAACCGGTTGTCTGTTAAATGATGGACCTGATTATACTGGTGATACCATTCTGATTGATATCGGGATTGATGAAAACAGCATTCCCAATGAAAAATACTATACTCAGGAAAGTGATCTTAAATTTCCGCAGAAGCGAAAAAAGAATACCCATAAATACGATTACGGCTCAGTGGTTGTGATTGCCGGTTCTAAGGGGATGAGCGGGGCTGGAATCCTCTCAATCGAAGGGGCCCTGAAAAGCGGTGGCGGTCTGGTGACTTGCTATGTGCCCCAGGATATTTATATTCCGGTGGTGGCCCGGGCCCCGGCTGAAGCTTTGATTAAGACCTATGACTGTAATATTACCTCGGACGACATCAAGCATGACCGCAAAAAGGTAATTTTAATTGGACCGGGGATTGGCCGGGCCAAGAATTATAGCTTTATTCTGGAGCATTTACTGGAAGGCAGTCTGCCGGTGGTGATTGATGCCGATGGCATCCATCATCTGGCCGTGGTGGTGGATTCTTTAAAAGAATCAAAAACTCCGGTGGTTATTACCCCTCATTTTGCTGAGTTTTCCAAGCTTATTGACGTGCCTCGGGAAGACATCTTAAAAGATCCTATTGGGTACGGTCAGAAATTTGCGATGGAATATCAGGTCGTGGTGGTATTAAAAGGATATCGGACGATGATCTTTGGAACCAATGGCGAAATCTGGTTTAATTCCACAGGAAATCCGGGAATGGCCACGGGTGGCAGTGGCGATGTTCTGGCCGGGATGATTGCCGGAATTGCCGGACAAAACGTCAATCTTTTTGAAGCTGCCCGGGCTGGCGTTTTTTATCACGGCAAGGCTGGGGACTATTATGCCGAGCATTTTGGCCAGAGTACCCTAACCGCACATAGCATTATTGAATCCTTAAAATATGTTTTAAAGTAAGTTGTTCAAAATCCCGGAATTACCGGGATTTTTTCTCTTTGTTTGGTGATTTGAAGATTTTGGGTTATAATAATCAGATGAAGTTAATGGCTAAATTTACCAGTTTTTTAAAAACGTGGCCAGGAATTTAGTGGTATCGGATAATTACATTTGGGATAACTGGAGTGAATCATCTGGGAAGGAATAGCGTTGTGACGAATATATTAGTAAGAAAGCTGATCAAAAATTATGAGAATACCGGAAATTCCCGGGTGCGGGAAAACTACGGAAAATTGGCCAGTATCATGGGGATTGCTTCAAATCTGTTGCTATTTTTCATTAAAATAACTATCGGACTGGTTTTTAACAGCATTTCGATTACCGCCGATGCGGTCAACAATCTGTCCGACTCCGGCTCATCACTGGTGACCCTGCTGGGTTTTAAACTGTCCGGCAAACCGGCCGATGCCGACCATCCCTTTGGTCATCAGCGGATGGAATATATTTCCGGATTGGTGGTTTCCTTTATTATTCTTTTTTTAGGGTTACAGCTGATTGAGAGTTCGTTTGATAAAATTCTCCATCCGGAATTGCCCCAGTTTAGCATGATTACGGTGGTGGTTTTGATCATTGCGATTTTGATTAAGCTGTGGCAATGCCTGTTTTATCGAAAAATCGGGAAAACCATCAACTCGCTGACGCTGATGGCGACTGCCATTGACAGCCGCAACGATATTCTGGCAACCTCGGCCGTATTGGTGGCAACCATCATTACCTATTTGACCGGCTTTGACCTCGATGGTTATATGGGGGTGGTGGTGGCCATTTTCATTATCATCAGTGGCATCAATCTGGTTCGTGAAACCATCAGCCCGCTTCTGGGCACAGCGCCGTCGAATGAACTGGTCGATCAGATTTATGAAAAAATCCGTAGTTACGAACACATCATTGGTCTTCATGATCTGATGATTCATAGCTATGGGGAAACCCAAACCTATGCCTCAGTTCACTGTGAGGTACCGGCGGAACTCGACTGCTTGATCAGCCACAGTGTCATCGATCAGATTGAACGGGATTTTCTTAAAGATCTGAACATTCATCTGATTATTCATCTTGATCCGGTTATAACTAACGATGAAAAAACGACGGCGCTGAAAGAACAGGTGGAACAGACCATTGCCGGACTTTCACCGGAGATTCACATCCACGATTTTCGAGTGGTGTGGGGGTATAACCATTCCAACCTGATTTTTGATGTGGTGGTTCCCTACGATGCACCGTGGAGTGATGAGGAGCTGAGCATGATGATTGCCAATGAAATATACAAAATAAACCCGACCTATCACGCCGTGATTACGGTTGATTATAATCACTATGTCCCCAATCAGGACGAGTTTTGTGTTTAAATCGGTAGCCGGGCAAGCAAGTCCCGATTAATTTATTCAGATAGGTAATTGAGAAATAAAAAGCACTGAACAATGGTTGCTTTGGGTGCAGTTTCCACAAACAATTTTGTAACGTGTAGGCGAACAGTTCAGAGAACTGTCCGCCGTACAGTGTAAAAATTGTTTCGTGCGAAACTGGGCGCAAAGCTCACGGCAGTTTCGCAATTGCCTAATTTATTCAGATCTTAGGAGAAACAAAATAGCATGAGCAAGAAAAAACCTGCACAACGAATCTTAAACAATGCGTCCCGCAGTTTTCGTATTTTTACCTTCGGATGTCAGATGAATGAAAATGACTCCGAAAAAATTTCGGGAATGTTAAAAGCCCTGGGTTACGTCGAAGAAATGGATGTCAACAAGGCCGGTCTGGTCATTCTTAACACCTGCTCGGTTCGGGAAAACGCCGACGAGCGGGTCTTTGGCAATATTGGCGCCTATAAGACGGTTAAGAAAAATAATCCTGATTTAATTCTGGCGGTCTGCGGCTGCATGATGCAGCAGCCCGAAATCGTCAATCAGATTGTCACCAAATATCCCCAGGTTGATCTGGTTTTTGGGACCCATAATTTTCATCAGTTGCCGCAGATGCTTAACAACTACATGGTCAATGGCAAGCGGCTGGTGGAGGTCTGGGAAGATTCCGATACGATCATTGAAGATCTGCCGGTGGACCGCAAATATCCCTTTAAGGGCTTTGTGACCATTATGAATGGCTGCAACAATTTCTGCACCTACTGCATTGTGCCCTATACCCGGGGCCGGGAAGTCAGCCGCCAGCCGGAGCGTATTTTTTCCGAGGTCGCCGCCTTGGTGGCCGATGGTTGTGTGGAGGTGACACTGCTGGGCCAAAACGTCAATTCTTACGGCAATGATCTGGGGGACGAGGTAAATTTTGCCAATTTATTGCGACAGCTTAATACCATTGAAAAACTCAAACGGATCCGATTTATGACCTCCCACCCAAAAGATCTCACCGATGCGGTGATTGATGCCATCGCCGAGTGTGACAAGGTTTGTAATTATATCCATCTGCCGATCCAATCCGGCAGCAGCCGGGTCTTAAAAGCGATGAACCGCAAATATACCCAGGATGATATTCTCAATCGGGTTGACACGATCCGCAAAAAAATTCCCGGGGTGGCCATCACCACCGATCTGATTGTCGGCTTTCCTGGGGAAACGGAAGAAGATTTTTTAGAGACCCTCAAAGTGATTGAGTTGTGTCACTTTGACTCAGCCTTTACCTTTTTATATTCGATCCGCACTGGCACTCCGGCAGCAACCATGGCCGATCAGATTCCCGACTCGGTTAAGCATGAACGGATCAACCGCTGCCTGGAAGTGCTCCATCGGATCAGCCACGACATCAATCAGACTTATCAAAATCAGGTGGTGGAAGTGCTGGTGGAAGAAACCAGCCGCAACAACCCCGAACGGCTGACTGGCCGGACCCGAACCGGGAAGGTGGTCAATTTTCCCGGTGAACCCGGCGATATTGGCAAACAGCTGATGGTTAAGATTACCCAGGCCAAAACCTTTAGTCTGGATGGTGAAAAAATTCCACAGGAGGACACCGATGGCGCAGCTCACTCCAATGATGACCCAATACCTGCAAATTCATGAGGAGGTACCGGATGCCCTGCTTTTCTTTCGGCTTGGTGACTTCTATGAGATGTTTTTCGATGATGCCCTGACTGCTTCCCGGGAGCTGGAAATTGCCCTGACTGGCCGGGATTGCGGGCTGGAAGAACGGGCGCCGATGTGTGGGGTGCCCCATCATGCGGCCCAGAACTATATTACCCGGCTGGTCGAAAAAGGTTATAAGGTAGCCATCTGCGAACAGGTTGAAGACCCCAAAGAAGCCAAGGGGATTGTCCGTCGGGAAATTATTCGGGTGATTTCGCCGGGTACCATCTCTGAAGGAAAATTGCTGGAATCCAAGAAAAACAATTATCTGATGGCCCTGTTTCTGGAAAACAATAGCCTCGGGATAGCCAGTCTGGATGTTTCAACCGGGGATTTTTACGTCACCCAGATCGAAGCCAGAAGTCGCGATCAGTGGCTGTCCCAGCTGTCCGATGAAATCGGGCGGTTATTACCGGCTGAGGTGATTCTTAATGGGGCACTGTTTAAAGACGGTCAGGCATTGACCCTGATCGAAAACCGTTTTGGAATACTGGCCAGTCTTTATCCGGAAAAATACTTCTCGGTCAAAAACGGCAGCCAGCGGATTACTGAACAGTTTCAGGTTTTTGCTCTGGGGGCGCTTGATCTGGAGCGCCGGGATCATGCCATTGCTGCCGCCGGGGCACTGCTACTTTATCTCGATGAAACTCAGAAACGGGCCCTGACCCATATTAAAACGATCCGCTATTATAATAGTAGAGACTATATGGTGCTGGATTTGTCGACCCGGCGCAATCTGGAGCTGACCCAGACCCTTAGAACCTTGGAAAAAAAAGGCAGTCTGCTTGGGGTTCTGGATAAGACTGTTACCGCCATGGGCGGACGCACCCTGCGCCGCTGGGTCGAGGCGCCGCTTTTAAATCGTGATGCGATTCTTAAGCGTCAGGGTGGGGTGGCAGCTTTTTTTAATCATGCCGCCGATCTACCATCGTTTAAAACGATTATGACTAGGGTTTATGATCTGGAACGGCTCTGTGGCAAGCTGGCTTTTGGCACCGTCAATCCCCGGGATCTGCTGGCCCTCAAACAATCACTGGGGGCGCTGCCATTAATCCGGGATTTTGTGGTGCAGCTGGACGCAGAACCACTTACTGCACTGTTTGATCCGGATGAGCTGCTTACTGATATATGGGAACAAATTGAGCAGGCGATCGATGATCAGGCCCCACTGGTTCTAAAAGACGGACACGTGATTAAAACCGGCTTCCATCCAGAAATCGATGCGTTTCGGGAAGCTGCTGAGAAGGGTCAGGACTGGATTTGCGATCTGGAATGCCAGGAGCGGGAGCGCACCGGGATAAAAAATTTGAAGGTCAAATATAACCGGGTCTTTGGCTATTTTATTGAGGTGACCAAAAGTAATTTTGACCAGGTACCGGAGGACTATATTCGTAAACAGACCTTGGCCAATGCCGAGCGCTATTTTACGCCGGAGCTAAAAGAAATGGAAAGTCGGATTCTCGGAGCCCAGGAAGGGTTGCTCCGCTGCGAAACCCAGGTGTTTCAGGAAATCCGTGATGGTCTGCTCAAAGAAATCCCCCGGATTCAGCAAAAAGCCCGGGAAGTGGCGGAACTCGATGCCATCTATGCGTTGGCGGCAGTGGCGCTTCAAAACCGTTTTGTCTGTCCGGAGATTCGGGAAGACAGTACGATACTGATCAAAAACGGTCGCCATCCGGTGGTGGAGGATATGATTGGAACCAACCATTTTATTGGTAACGATTGTCTACTCAATCAGGATGATCAGCGGATGCTGATTATTACCGGACCAAATATGGCCGGGAAATCGACCTTTATCCGCCAGGTGGCGATTATTACCCTGATGGCTCAGATTGGTTCCTTTGTTCCTGCCGATGCGGCCAGCATCGGCGTCGTCGACCGGATTTTTACCCGGGTCGGAGCCAGTGACGATCTGGCCAGTGGTCAGAGTACTTTTATGGTGGAAATGACCGAGGTGGCCAATATCTTAAAAAATGCCAGCGCCCGCAGTCTGGTAATTCTTGATGAAATCGGTCGGGGCACCTCTACTTTTGACGGCATCAGCATTGCCTGGGCGGTGGTGGAATATCTCCATAATCCTGACAGTGTCGGGGCCAAAACTCTGTTTGCCACCCATTATCATGAACTGACTGAACTGGAGACCTTAAAACCGGGGATTAAGAATTTTTCTATCCGGCTTAAGGATACCCCCGATGGAGTGATCTTTTTAAGAAAAATCATTCCCGGTCCAGCTGATCAGAGTTATGGCATTGAAGTCGCCAAGCTGGCCGGTTTTCCGGCCGGAGTCACCCGGCGGGCTCAGGAAATTCTTGGCCATCTGGAATCGGGCGAAGATACCTACCGCCAGGAGCTGCTGGTGGCCGAACCGACGGTTCTATACGGTGACAGCGGCAACCAGTTGAATTTCTTTGATGTTGCTCAGACGATGACCGATGCCGAAGCAGAAGCACTCGAAACCATTCGGGAAATGCAAATTGAAAAAATGAGCCCCCTGGAAGTCATGATTGTGATCGACCAATTACGAAAAAAACTATAGTGATCGGAGTAAAGATGAAAACCAAAGAATTAAAACGCATTGTCAAGCGTTTGATGAATGATAAAAAATATCGAAATATGACGTTCGATCAATTATCGGATTTTATCGGTTTGTCTAAAAAGAAGGATCGCCAGATGCTGTCCCATGTGTTAAAAGAACTGGAAGTCAAATGTAAGGTCGAGAAAGACGGCAACGGCACTTACAAAAAGGGCAATGGTGCTCCTAAAATCGTTGGGGTGCTGCGGGGCAACCAGCGGGGCTTTGGTTTTGTTATTCCGGATTACTCGATTTTCTCGGAAGATGTTTTTATTCCCGAGAAGGCCCTCCATGGCGCTCTGGACATGGATACTGTCTGGGTGCGCCTAACGTCTAAACCGGGAGATAAACGACCAGAAGGAGAAGTGGTCGAAATCATTGCCCGAGGACATCAGAAAATTATTGGCCGTTATCAAAAAGGCAAGGGCTTTGGTTTTGTGGTACCGGATAATGATCGCCTTTGTAAGGATATTTTTATTCCCGAACGGCGGGGTCGAAAAGCTGTAACCGGCGATAAGGTGGTCACCCAGATCGTCTCCTGGTCGGAGACTGGTAAAAATCCCGAAGGCGAGATCCTGGAAATTCTTGGTAATGAAAGCGAACCGGGGATTGATATCCTCTCAGTCATTAAAGAATATGACATCCCGATGGATTTCTCCAATGACGTGGAGCGGGAAACCAATCAGTTAAGCGACCGGATATCGGAGAGTGAACTGGAAAAACGGCGGGATCTGCGGGACCAGCAGATTTTTACCATCGATGGAGATGATGCCAAGGACTTTGATGATGCCGTTTCGCTAACCCAAACAAAAGATGGTAATTTTTTGCTGGGGGTGCACATTGCTGATGTCAGCCACTATGTCCGGCCGGGCAGTGCCATTGATGAGTCCGCCCTGGAACGGGGCACCAGCGTCTATGTGGTCGATCGGGTAGTGCCGATGTTGCCGTTTAAGCTTTCCAATGATGTCTGCAGTCTGGTGCCCAACAAGGACCGACTGACTTTCAGTTGTGAAATGGAAATCAATAAAGATGGCCAGGTAGTGCGCTATGATATTTTTAAATCGGTGATCTGTTCCAAGGCACGGATGACCTATAAAAAGGTTAATGCGCTGCTGGCCGACCGGATCGATGAAGCCGCTGAGCTAAAACCCTTTCGCAGTGAACTGGTGTTAATGGAGGAGCTGCATGAAATTCTGCGGGTCAAGCGCCGCTTAAACCGGGGGGCAATTAATTTTGATTTCCCTGAAGCCAAGATATTACTGGATAATCATGGGTTTCCTGAAGAAGTGATCATTGATGAGCGGTTGATTTCTCACCGCATCATTGAAGAGTTTATGCTGGTCTGCAATGAAACCATCGCTGAGCACGTCTCCAAACTGGATGCACCGTTTATTTTTAGGAACCATCCCGAACCTCACCCTGAAAAGCTGGTCGCCTTTCGCACCTTTATCAATCGCTACGGCTTTAAGCTGGGGAAAAACGACGATCAGGTACCTTCCGGTCACGACTTTCAGCAGTTGGTAGTAGATATTGAAGGTAAAAATGAAGAACGGGTGATTACCCTGCTGATGCTAAGGACCATGCAACAGGCCGTTTATGAAGGCCGTAATCTGGGTCACTATGCCCTCGGGGCAAGCTTTTACACCCACTTTACTTCACCGATCCGTCGCTACCCGGATCTTTTTGTCCACCGCTATCTGGCCAAGGCGATGACTGGAAAAATCAATAAAAAATCATTGGATTATCTGGAGAAAAATATTGATGCGGTGGCCAGCCACGCATCTGAAACAGAGCGCCGGGCGGAGAACATCGAACGGGAAATCACCAAGCTCAAGATGACCGAGTACATGACCCGCCATCTTGGTGATGAATTTACCGGGCGGATTAGTGGGGTTACCTCCTTTGGCTTTTTTGTTGAACTGGAAAATACCATCGAAGGTCTGGTGCGGCTGGCAGATTTAAAGGATGATTATTATAACTATGACCCGGATCTGCATCAGCATATTGGGGAACATCGGGGAAAGATATTTAGATTGGGCCAGGAAATCAAAATAAAAGTGGCAAAAGCTGACGTGAGTTCCAAACAAATTGATTTTGTACCTATGGATTAATTAAGGAATCCGTGTTATAATGTGATGCTAGAGAAGAAACAGAGGAGTTGCGTATGGGTGAGACTATTAAAATTGTGGCCAAAAATAGAAAAGCACGTCATGATTTTACCATCGAAGATACCTATGAGGTGGGCCTGGTTTTATCAGGGACGGAAGTGAAATCGATCCGGGCCGGAAAAGTCAGCCTGAAGGAAAGTTTTGCCGATATCCACAACGGCGAGGTTTTCGTTTATCAGATGCATATCGATCCCTATGAGCAGGGGAATATTTACAATAAAGACCCGCTGCGCATCCGAAAGCTCTTGCTTCACAAACAGCAGATCCGAAAACTGATCGGGCTGAAGCAACGGGAAGGCTATACTCTGGTACCACTGAGTCTGTACTTTAAGGATGGCCGGGTTAAAATGGAACTGGCCCTGTGCAAAGGTAAGAAGCTTTATGACAAGCGACATGCCATTGCCGAGCGGGATTCCGACCGGCGGATTCAAAAAAGTATGCGGCATAATGGCTAGTTATTATTTGGGGGTGTACTGGTTTCGACGGGGGTTTTGAAGCTTGAGTAGCGAGTCGATGTTGCCAATCATCGTTAAAAATGGCGCATAAATATAAACGCAAAAACAGAAAAAAGTTACGGGTTAGCTTTAGCAGCGTAATTCGCTCTAAAGTTTAATACTAAGACTTCGCAGCATAATTAATGCTGCACGCCTCCCAACTCAACCTGTGGTTTTGGGTTTCGGCGTTCATTGAAGCAGGGAACCGTTTTTGGTAGTGTCTCGCACCATTAACGATCAAGAGGCTGGTTCCACTTTTTCTATGTCATTGGAGAAAGAGGGGAATAAGAAAATAAACAATGACTGCACTCGGAGAAGCTCCTGTGAATGGACTTTCGGACAGGGGTTCGACTCCCCTCACCTCCACCATTATTAATATAAATGCAACTTATTTAACGACTGATTAGTTATAATCAGTCGTTTTTTTATATAATAGCGACTGTGTTTATAATTTTGAAATAATATTGAATAAAAATAATTATATACGGACAGGGGTTCGACGCGGTCTTTATTATTAAAAATAACTTTTTAACCAGTCATATAATTGACCTGCCCCAAATCTCAGAGTTAGTTTTTTGATACTAGATTAGGGTCTGAGATATTCTTTCGGAGTCATATTACTTATTGAACTATGTGGTTGGAAATAATTATATTCTTCCAATCCATAATTATTTCTTTTACTTCTTAATATATATAAATGTTAAGCTAAAAGTAAATGAGCGCGTGGTTCACTTTCTGGTTGACTTTGTAGTACCACTACACGGTCAGTTTTTTCAGTGGAAGATATTTTTAATAAGTTGATAAGTTGGTGTCAGGTCCGTGTCACACGAAATTTTATTGGTCATCTCAACCCATTTATGGTTTAATAGAATAAGTGGTAGAGAGAGGTGTTTGTATGATAGAAAAGAAAGATGATGACAAAAATACTTCACATAAAAATGTTCCGTTTTTTGCGATGGATTGTCCCTGTAAGGGAAAGAATCTTGATAAACTGATCCAGCCATCAATTTTGTTGGTTTTGTCGAAAAAAAGCCAGCATGGTTTTACGATTGTCAGCGAGCTGGAAAAAAGTCCTTTGTGTAATGGAAATGCGCCGGATGCTACAGGGGTTTATCGCTATCTTAAGAAAATGGAAGAGGCAGGTCTTCTGACTTCCGAGTGGGAGATTGAATCGGGAGATAAACCCAAGCGTGTTTATGCGATTACGGCAAATGGTCGAAAGTGTTTAGCGAACTGGTCGGAAGTGCTTGAAAATTATGCCCGTAATATTACTATACTTGTTGAACAGATTCGGTCTGAAACAGAATAAAATTAAAAAGCTCTAGCCGATAATTCGGGTATGGCTTTTTTTATTTGAAAAACCTTGCCAATAGTAATGAAGTTATTATATAATACCTACATACTAGACCATGTCTAATATAAGATATAAACAAATAAAAGCAAAAATCTATTATACGGATCAGAAAATTTAATATCGAGGAGAAAAACTAGGATTATTATGGTAGGCGGATTTTTGGGAGCCGGCAAAACGACATTGCTGAAAGAAACTGCAAGGCGGTTGGCCGGACAGGGAAAACGGATCTCGCTGATTACTAATGATCAGGCTGGAGGTCTGGTAGATACCAGTTTTTTGAAAATCGATAATGACTCGGTTCTGGAAGTCAGCGGGTCTTGTTTCTGCTGTAATTTTAACGGTTTGCTGGAAGCTGTGGGACAGGCTAGACAAAAAGGACAGGCCGAGATTATTATTGCCGAACCGGTAGGCAGCTGTACCGATCTATCGGCAACGATTCTTCAGCCATTGAAAGATAAATATGGCGATGAATACGAGCTGGCACCCTTAACGGTTTTAATCGATCCCCAAAAGTTGCAGTCGCTTCTGGCTGGTGATAATGCCGGTCTTCATGGAAGTTCAGCTTATATATTAAAAAAGCAGCTGGAAGAGGCGGATGTGATTGCTATCAACAAGAAAGATCTGCTGAAAACTGGAAAACTGGCGGATTTAATGAGTGAAACGACAGAAAATTATCCGCAGGCAAGCGTTTTTTCCATGATTGCTCTGGACGGCGATAATGTCGGGTCGTGGCTTTCGTATGTCTTGTCAGCAAACGCATCAGGACAGAATATAGCTGAGGTGGATTATGATATTTATGCTGAGGGCGAAGCTGTTTTGGGTTGGCTCAATGCAACGATGACGGTTTCTGGTCCAGAAACAAACTGGAATCTGTTTGGGAAGACTCTGCTCAGATCATTGGGAGAAAATTTTGATTGCGAAAAAGTGCCGGTAGGTCACGCAAAATTGATGCTTAGAGCCGGTGATGAGTATCTGATAGGGAATCTGACAGGTAAACTGGATACACTGAAAATTCGCGGTAACATAGAATCTACTGGTCAAATTGAGCTGATTTTGAATATCCGGTTTGAGATGTCTCCAGAACAACTTAAAGTACTGGTGCGAGAGGAAGTTGACAAAGCTCTTGGTAAAAGCCTGAAAGGATCACAAATGATTCTTAAATGCCTGAGTCCCGGCCGGCCGAATCCGACTTTCCGTTATCAAAAAGTTGTTTGATGAAACGTAAAGTTACAAGAAATGGGATAGGAGTAGAATATGACTCACGAAATTGTTCTAAAAGAAGAGGATTACCAGTCACTTAAGCAGAAAGCGCTGGAAGTCTTTGATGGAGATAGGGAAATGACCGTAAATGTAATAATGGAGGAAATGATGGATCAGCCATTTGTTCCGATGCATTATCCATACCATCATTATATCTTGCCGGCAGCGCTGTTAACGGCATCAGCCATTGAAGTGAAAATGCAGCGTGAGGAGTTAGAAGAAAAGCTGGAGATTGTAAAGGATCGGTCTAAAAATATTCTTGCCGGGTTTTGTGGCTTTTATGGAGCCTGCGGTTCAGGTGTCGGGACTGGGATTTTTGCAAGTGTTCTGACGGGTACAAGTCCCATGTCCGATAAGACCTGGCAGTGGACAAATCAGGTAACATCAATTTCTCTGCAGGCGATTGCTTCAGTGCCTGGACCGAGATGCTGTAAGCGTACTGGATATTTGTCGCTTCAGGCATCAGTGCCCTATTTGAACGAAAAATTAAAACTGCATTTAAAAACTGATGACGAAATTATTTGCCGGTATTATGAAATGAATGCCGAGTGTAAGAAAAATTTATGTCCGTTTTTCAAAGTGGCTGAAGTTTGAGGAAAGAAAGGTGTAACCAATGAAAAAAGTGATTAAAGTCGGTGAACAGATTATGCCTCGGAAAGATCCGCAAAAAAAATGCTCCTGTCAGGATTCACCAGTTGATTTGAGATTTAAGTCCGGGATCATCAGTTGGCTTTTTCAGGAAGGGACAGTTGTTGAAAAAAATGAGCCTGTTTGTGAAGGTGAAATTGAAAAGAAAGTGCTGGAGTTTGTAGCACCTGAAAAGGGTATACTCATAGAAATTTGTATTGCAGAAGGCCAGGAATTTACGGCTGGCGATGTGTTGGGCTGGATTGATGTTTTTAAATATTAAATACTGATAATTAAAGAAAACCCTGTATCGGATTCAAATTAGTCCGGATACAGGGTTTTTAAAAGTATGTTCGGCATGTAATGAATGGGGACGGTGGGGTTAGCTCAGGTAATCAGGGTATCACCGTTCAAAGTGGAAGATGGCCAGTTATTTACCGAATTGCCGCTAACGGCTGGACCGCTCACCTAAAGTATCCCGTTGACATCGACGACTGGCTGGCAGGGCTGCCCCCAGATAGTTTATCACACACGAAATCGGGGTGTAAGTTATATAGACGAAAGGCAGATACAAATAAGTATAAGGGAAATTTTGATAGAATTATGAAAATACAAAGGTGTTGAGATATTAGCGGGACATTTAATGTCGGATCATATTCATATGTTTCTGAGTATACCAACAAGCTAGGTATTTCTAGCTTTATGGGATACTTACAGGGAAATCGGCACTGATAATATTTTACAAGTATGCAAACTTGAAATATAAATTTGGTAATTGTCATTTCTGGAAGAAGGTTATTATGTAAGTGCAGTAGGTCTAAAGAGGAAACGACTATTCGGGTGGCCGCCTATCGAATTACATATTAGGGAACAGCAGAGTAAATATTATAAGGTATCTGAGGAATGTGATCATCGAGCAGATTTAGGACAGTTTGTTGAATTTTTATTAGAAGCAATTTATGATGCGCTGCAAGATATTTCAAATACCGGACAAGTTACCGATCAAGTAACCGAACAAGTCGAAAGATTATTAAATGTGATCGGTGACAACGCTTATTCGACAAAAGAACTGATGGAATTATTAGGTTTAAAACATCGGCAAACCTTTAGAGATAACTATTTATTGCCGGCAATGGAAAAGGGATTATTGAAATGACAATTCCATATAAACCAAACACAGTAAGCAAAAATATAAAAAAATATAAATATAGAATTAGAGCGCTTGAAATTGATTGGTACAGTTGTGCTACAGCCGTTTACTTGGACTATGTTATATTAAAGCTAATCTATGGCGATAGTTATTTATTTCAATTGTCACCACAAACCGGTACGGATTACCTCCACCATTATTGAATTAGATGCAATATATTTAACAACTGATTAGTGATAATCAGTTGTCAGACTGTCAAAGAACCCGATTTTTAAACTGAAAATCGGGTTCTTTGCGTGACCGGCTCAAAAAGAAGCTGAGCTTTGGATTTCCAAAGCGCCAGCTTTTTCAAATTCATGGCAGCATATTTAAGCCGAACCCAGCTGGTAACTGAATTCAAGCCTCGGTAAAGCGTATAACGCATGGCGTGTTTTTCTTTGGCATCTGCAAAAACCCGTTCGATGGTCTGGCTTCTGAGTGAGTAAGTTGCTTTTCCAATCGGTGAATGGCGAATATCTTCAGCCATTTCAAGATAATCCTGCCAGACATGTCGGGTCACCGTTTTTTCACAGGATTTGTTCTCTGTAAATAAATGTCTGGTTGGACAGCGTTCGCAATTAAATGGGATGTTTTTGTATTCCTGGTAACTGTGTCGATTCGTAGTGGCATAATACAAGGTTCGGTTTTCCGGACAAATGACCCAATCATTATATTCATCATAGGCATACTCATAACTTTTGTGATAATTCGGCTTTGTCATGAGGCGTTTGTATGGCAGTGAAGGAATTCGGCGTCATCAAAAATTGTCTTGCAGATCCATGGTGTTTTATAACCGGCGTCCGCTGTAATGACTTGGATCCGTGAAACGGTACGGATCACCTCCACTAAATAAGAACATACAAATTGATACAATAAAGGCCGCCTTGTGATCAGGTAGCTTTTAGTATGGGTAGAAAAAAATTTCAGGTGGATTGGATTGATATGTTACATTGGTATCGTTGATTTCATCTTATAATATGATGGAATGATTGTGCAAATGAAGATGTTATATCTTCATATGTTTATTTAGCTCATTTACCTTGTTTTTATGTCACACAACATGCCACAGATTGAAAAAGCTAATTCAATGTGATATGATTTCAGAGAAATTACAAATTTTACAATTAAACATTATTTCCATATTAGCAAAAGGAGGGCTAAATTGAACGTTATGATTGTTTTAATCAGCTGTATTTGGACGAGTGCAGTGATGCTATGGTTTAATTTAAAATTGAACAATATAAAAGACCACCTGCAAGTAAGAAAATTTATTTTAGGGAATATTAGTTACGCGATATTAATAACTACATTTACAATATTTTGTCATGATCGAAGTGTCAATGCCAGTGTTGTAGCAAATGTAGGTTTTTACATTTTTAGTATGATGATTTTTTCAGGGCGAAATATATTTTGTTCACTTATTGAAGTCATGTACACTTTTTTTATACAAATACTCGCTAACATTTTGTTTGCTATCTATTATATAGGCATACTAAAAAAAACGCTTGATGAATTTAATAATAATATTATTGATAATCTATCTTTTTTGATCTTGGTTCTAGTACTCTACATAGTTTTAAACAATAATCTCGGGAAATTAATTTTTAATTTGAGGGATTCTGTGTTAATAAAACACAAATTATCAATGACTGTGGTAACAGCCTATCTGTTGGTCATTTCTATCTGGTGTTTAATTGCAGTAAATATTTTAGAATATGAAATATCAAATTTATTTTGGTTAATTTCAAGTTTGATATTGGTTCTAATTGGTGCTTTTGTTGGCATCACGATTATTGAGCAACGAAATAAATTATTGGAATTGAAAAAATCGGCTTTTACAGACGAATTAACCGGAACAATGATCCGAAAAGCGGGCATGAATTATTTAAGAAGTATGATCGAAACTTCCCATAAAAAGGGACAGAATTTTAATATAGTCTATTTAGATATTAACGATTTAAAAGTTGTAAACGATGAATTAGGCCATTTATGTGGGGATCAAATGATCTGTCATATCATTTCAACAATCAGGAAAAATATTAGGTCTTATGACCATATAATACGTATGGGTGGAGACGAATTTTTAATTGTGTTTCAGGAGTATTCGTCTGAGGAATTAAAAGGAATCATGGAAAGAATTCTGATTATAGTAGAGGCTGAAAAACCGCCCTCATTAGCCAATTATCCGATCAGTTTTAGTTATGGGATTGCAGGGCACACACAAAAATCGAAGATTTCCGATCCTATGGATCTGATTACATCGGCTGATCAGGAAATGTATCGATACAAAAATAAATATAAGTTAAATGAAAGTCAAACGTAATGTTTATGATTTTCTGATAAATGTGAATTTTAAATTGATCCAATAAAAACTGCCTTACGCATAGATGGCTTTTACTGGAATTTTAAAAAGGCTTTAAAAAACGATTAGGTCGATTTGGGTAGTATCGGTAGTGCACTACTAGTTTTATCATTATTGTAACTAACGCCGCAAGTCGACTTAAACAGGGATTTGGCAAACTGGATTTACAGGATCAGAGATTTATTCGTTTTTGTACGATCGTGTTTCGAAATTTTTAGATTCACCATTTTTGAGACGGTTTTTATTAACATACATCTGTTCATCGGCTTCACTGATTAAGTCTTGCAGGGTTTGCGGGTCAGCCGGATTAAAAATGCTATAACCGAAACTTGCACTTAGTGAATAGGGTTTGCCGTTTTTTTGGTTATAGTCTAAAAATGTTTGCTTTATCCGAGCGATCGTTTCATCGATGTCGGTTTTGTGATTGGATTCCAGGAGGATAATAAATTCATCTCCCCCAAAACGATAGACGTTGTCATGACTTTTGGCGGCATGATGCAGCAGGTTTGCGGTTGTGATCAACGCCTGGTCACCTTCATGATGTCCATAGTGATCATTGATGGTTTTAAAATCATTCATATCGAACATGATGATGACAAAACAATGTTTGTTTGCAGTTAAGTAGGAAAACCGCTCTTCCAGCTGTTCGCGCGATGGTAAACCGGTCAGTGGATCGCGCAGGAACGTATCTCTTTCGATTTGAATGTAGGCAATTAAAGTGGCAAAAATAAATGACGGCCAGATAATTAAAATACCGTAGATGAACATCTGCAGGATGCCAGCGACAATTGGGATAAGCATAAAAAGAAAAATTGATTCAATGATTTTTCCATTGATTTGTTGTCTGTAATTTCGGATGCGAAAATACAAAAAAGAAATCATCCCATAAGTCATTAGAACAATGAGATAAAGACCGATGCCTCGGGCGTAAGTATTTTCAGAGTCGATGGTGAACACGATCCCGGTAAAAACATTGATAATGAGCAGAATAAGTGTGAGACAAAAAGGGATGAGGTACCATTTCAAATGTTTTTTTAGTTGGCTTCGATCATTGAAGATTTTATAATCGGCATAGGCAACCCAGATTACTGCAGGCAATGAATTGCAGGCGATGAGGAGATTATTCGTGACATAAAGAAGCAACCGGCTGTAAGTCAGCGTTGTACCATTTAAAAGCCAAGTAACACCTTCTAGAAAATTCACCACGGATAGTACCAGCGTAATAATCAAAAAAAGGCTATGAGATAGTTCAGTGCGAAAATCCTGTCTGATGAGACTTATGAATATGTAAATTAAGATCAACTCAGAATAGATTAGCAGATCAATTGAGCAAAATAGACTAATTACATCCATCAGTGAATACCTCCGGGAAAAAAACTAATTAATATTTAAAATCAATTATTTGATTATAGCATATTTATTATTGATATTCACTTTCAGAAATAATTGTTCAAGACATTTAAAATGATCAATGGCCTGATGAAGATGAGCAAGTGAAAGGTACATGGCGGGTTTATGTTCGTGACAAACGCAGGCGATTTGGTTATAATGATGGCAAGATCCATAAAAATCGGCGGCGGGCCTAGCAACTTGCTAGAAGTAATGGCAGTGGTGCGGGAGTGTCGGGAAAAGTCACGATTTTATGAGGTCGTCTTTAAAATAATCGGGAAAGGCAGGCACAGTGGTGAACAAACTAAATGATTACTTATACGCCGGTGATACCGTGCTGAAGATTCTGCAGCGGTATTCTGAGGATTTAAAAAAGTCGGCGATTGCCAACGATAATCCGATCGATCTTTGGCATTGTAATTTTTTGCTGCAAATTGCCGAACTGCTACAGCACAATGACTTCCTGGCTTCGCAATCCCAGCGGATTCGGGAATTCTATAAACTGATGGCGACTGACTATCCGTTTCTGGCCTTTACCTTTAAGGGGCGGATTAAATCACTGATTCGGGCTGAAGCCAAATTCAATGGTTACATTGTTGAATATATCTATGACTATTATAAAAATTGCGGCGATTACCCGTCGCTGCCTGAACTAAAAAACGCCTTAAACCGGTTTCGGGATCTGATTGCTTATCGGATTGTGATTTCACTACCTAAGTGTCACCTCAAACCCGGACAGACTATCGCCGATGAAGAAATAAACTATCTCTATGATGTGGCCAACAAGCTGCCGGGTTTTTTGGAGGAGCGGGGCTTTACCGCTGAATTGTCAGCGCTGAGTGATCAGAAAAAATCACTCTTATTAAAAGAAAATGTCGGTCCCTACTATCGGGATTATATTGCCAATGCCGAGGCCAGTGGTTATCGTTCCCTGCACATTACCTTTTATGATAACATTGCCCGGTGCTATGTGGAAGTCCAGTTGCGCACCAAAGAAATGGACGATTTCGCCGAAATTGGGCCAGCCAATCATTTAGGTTACGAAAAACGCCAGGAAAGCGAGCGGGCTCGCCGGGCGGCCATTCCCCAGGGCGAAAACATTTATTTTGATGAAGCCTATGAACGAGGGATCTGCCTGCAGCAGCTGGAACTGGCAAAATTGGATGTCAATATGTTTTCAGCCATGGACAATTCCCTGATTAATGATGGCTGTGGTCTCTTTCGGGGCCGCTTGATTCTGCCCTATGAACATCTGTCACAGTTCCAGAATGACCTGATTGATTAGTTTGGCTGAGAGCCGGGGCCGACCAGTTACGTGGGGTAAGTCTTTTGGCAAGCGCTGACGGAGTCACTCCCTAGTCAGAGGGTCAGATAATCCCTGATCAGAAAGGCCAACTGAAGCTGGAATTTTTCATCCATCGTCACCAGCTCCATCTGAAGGATCTGGCGGATTTTTTTCATCCGGTAATTAATGGTGTTGCGGTGGGTGAAGGAGGCTTCAGCCACCGCCTGAATACTGCCGTCATATTCGAGGTAAAGTCGCAGCGTTTTTGTCAGCTGGGACTGGGGATCCTGGGTTTCCAGTCGACTCAGGCTGTCATCGGCCAGGTTGGCCAGCAAAGCCGGATCGGGCACTGCAAAAAAGATTTTGAACAGCCCGAGATCATCAAAATGACACCAATGCGACCCCTGCTGCCGGGCCACCTTTAGGGCAAAAAGCCCTTGCTGGAAACTGACGTGGAGGCTGGAGAGGCTGGTAGTCAGAGCACCGATGCCAAAATAAACCGGTTCGACGGGAGGATTTATGGGGATGGTTGCAACGTCGGTTGTGGCGGTGCGGAGAGCGGCGTTGTCGGGTTTTAAAAAAATAAAGACAAACAGCTCCCGGAGCCGAAAGTGATAACAGTGAGGAGCTACCTGGCGCAGCTGCTCCATCAGGCGATCCGGGCGATCTGGGGTGGCAGTGACCATCACCTGATAGGGAAGATCGGTTTCATAACCCAGGCTGTTTAGGGTGTCAATGGCACCTTCGGGATCGTCGGGATGCAGTAGCAACCGAGAAAAGGCCATGGTGGTGCGATCTTCCTGATAGGACTGCATAAAGAGACGGTTACCATAATCCTGCATAATGGCGGACAGATGGATTTTCCAAGGCATCGCAAAAAGTGGAAAATGGTGCTCATTGCACAAAGCGATGACGGCGGCAGAAATGGTCTCAACAAACAGATAGCGGCCGGTGTTGAGGATCAGCCCGGCGCTTTTTTGGGCAATCAACCGGGTGATAAAATCATGGAGCCAGCTGTCGGAATCACAACTCATACCGGTGGTAATGATCAGTTCGCCGCCCTTTAGGAAATCGGTGGTGGCACTGTCCTCGGTAAACTGGACCCAGTCGATGGGGGTGTTCAGGCCGGTGGCTCCAGCCAGTAGCTGGAGCTGGTAGGTTTTTTGGGTGGCGTGGAATAAATCGGCTAAAATAATGGCCATTTGGTCTACCTCGATCCAAGCTTAGTGACGTGGTGAATGCATAAATATCTCAGGTGCTGGTTCAAAACCATGGTGCTGATAAAAACCATGGGCATCAGCGGTGACGAGAAGACCATACAACCCCCTGAAATCGGAATCGGTTGTGATGAATTCCAGCAGCAGCCTGCCCAACCCCTTGCCCCGGTGGGCTGCGTCAATAATAACATCACAGATATAATAGGTGGTTGCAAAGTCAGTGATCACCCGGGCAAATCCAATTTGCTGATGATCCTGATCAAACACCCCATAACAGACTGAATGGTCAATGGCTTTGATAATCGTTGCTTCAGAACGATCCGGGGCCCAGTAGGTCTGCCGCATTAAATACTTGATGTTTTCCAATTGTAGTTTGGACCGATCTTTAATGATTTGATAGTTGTTTGGCATCGGGTGTCATCCTTTCGATTTTACTTTATTTTCTCCAGTATACTAAACCGTTCTTTGTCTGTCCAGCACAAGGTGGCCAGAATTAATCGGAGGTATAAAAAATAATAATTAATCGGACTGGCTAATAATTGGTGGTTATTGGGGTATAAAAACATTATCTTGCAGAAAATAAAACAGAAGAGGTGAATTTTATGAATCGACTAACCAAAGCCTGGATTGGACTGATCCTATTAATCGGCACATTGGTAGTAAACAGTTTTGGGGCCTTTGGGGTCTTTAATGGGATGTCTCAGCGGGATATTTCAGATATGAACCGCACCTTGATTACTCCGGCACCGTCAACCTTCAGCATCTGGAGTTTGATTTATGCGCTGTTAATTGGTGCTGCGGTAGTAATGATTCTGAAAAACAAGGAAGATTATTATGGTCAGGCCATTGACCGGATTGCTTATTTATTCTGGCTGACCAGCGGCCTGAATATGCTGTGGATTGTCGTTTTTTCCTTTAATCTGATTGGTATTTCGGCTCTGGTGATCCTGGCCTTTGCCATCACCCTGAGCTTGTTGATCTTGCAGCTGGGAAAAATCCAGACTGGCAAGCAGTGGCTGTTGCCGGCGGCCTTTGGGATGTATACCGGCTGGCTGTTGATTGCCACGGTCGTTAACATTTCCTCCTGGCTGGTCTCGATTGACTGGCAGGGCTTTGGCATTGCCGCCGACGTCTGGGGCATTATCATCCTGATTGTGGCCGTGGTGGTGACGGCGGTGGTCACCCTGATCACCCGGAATGCCATTTTGCCGATACCGGTGGCCTGGGGCTATCTCGGAATCTATCAATCGCTAAATGCTGCCGATGGTTATGCGGGCGCTTATCCATCCCTGGCGCTAACCGCACTGGTGGGTATTGGGGTGTTGCTGGTGATGACCGGAATCCAGCTTTATTTAAATCACTGGCAGCTGATGCCGGTGGCCAAAGCGTATGCAGCCTGAGATCGGCAGCCGATCAGCATGATTTTAAAACCGAATAATCAGCCGGATCCCCGCCACCAGAAAAAAGGGCGGGGGCTCCGGATTTTTTTTTGATTTGCAATGGGCAGTGGGCTGTTTTTGGCTGTTGCGCACAAATACTATCCAATAATTTAGGCTGACTGGCCATTGCATAAGGATTTAGCTGTGCTATAATTACAGACATAAACAAGACAAGGAAGTCGCTTCCCGGTCTTGTTTTTTGTTTTTGTGAAACCGCAGGCAAAGCAAGGGTGCTTTGACTGAAATGGTTATTCACTTTGTTGTGTTACTTAAATATTGTAGAACAATGGTTGCTTTGGGTGCAGTTTCCACAATTTCGTAACGTTAGGCGAACAGTGTAGAAATTCGCATCGCGATTTTTTCTGGTGTTTCGTGCGTAACTGAAACCAAAGCTCACGGAACTCTCGAAATTCGTATTAGTTTAGAAATGAGGAGATTAAATGTTAAAGAATGCCTTACCAGAAGTAATTACAAAGCAGGTACCCGGTCCCAAAGCGGCGGCCATCATTGCCCGTAGAGAAAACGCCATTCCCGGTGCCATCAAATGTGTCTATCCGCTGGTGATTGATACGGGCGAAGGGGCGATGATTGAAGATGTTGATGGCAATCGCTTTGTCGATTGGGTCGGCGGAGTTGGCGTCCTGAATATCGGCTATTCCCATCCTGAAATCGTGGCGGCGGTAAAAGCCCAGACAGATAAGTATTTTCATGGGATGTTTAATATTGTCACCCATGAAGGCTATGTGGAACTGGCCGAGACCTTAAATGCCATTGTGCCGGTGCGGGGGGTTGAAAAGATGACCTTTTTAGCCAACAGTGGCGCCGAAGCCGATGAAAATGCCATCAAAATTGCCAAGGCCTTTACCAAACGGCCCAATATCATTGTCTTTTCTGGTGCTTTTCATGGCCGCACCATGCTGACGATGACGATGACCTCAAAAAAAGCCTATGCCCATGGACTGGGACCATTTCCCGATGGCATTTATCGGGCCCAGTTTCCGTATTTGTACCGGAATCCGGCAGGTATGAAGCAAGAAGATGCCATTGACTACTATACCCAAAGCATTTACCGTGTCTTTGAAGAAGCGTCGCCAGCCGAACACGTGGCGGCGATTGTGGTCGAACCGCTTCAGGGTGAGGGCGGATTTATTCCGGCGCCGCTCGAATGGATTAAGGTAGTGCGCAAAATTTGTGATGACCATGGTATTTTGCTGATCGCCGACGAAGTCCAGACCGGCTTCTGCCGCACCGGCAAGATGTTTGCCTCACAATACTGGCAGGAAGCGGGGGCGGAGCCGGATATTATCACCACCGCCAAATCAATTGCAGCGGGATTGCCGCTGAGTGCCATCACGGCCCGAAAAGAAATTATGGAATCCGTCAAAGGCGGCACCATCGGTGGCACCTATTGCGGGAATCCGGTGGCCTGCGCTGCAGCCCTGAAAGTCATCGAAATCATGAAACGGGATCATCTGGATCAACGGGCCCGGGAAATTGGCGCCATAGCCACGGCCCGCTTTAACAGCTGGCAGGATACCTACGCAGTGATAGGTGATGTCCGGGGCCTGGGGGCAATGATCGGAATTGAATTTGTCAAAGACCGCACCAGCAAAGAACCCGACCCGGAACTGGTGGCAGCGATTGTTAATGAAGCTGCCCAAAACGGCCTGATCATCGAAAGTGCTGGCGTTTACGGTAACGTCATCCGTTTCTTGGCACCGCTGGTGATAACTGACGAACAACTGACCGCTGGTCTCGATATTTTTGAAAAAGCGATCAGCAAATGTGTGTAAAGCAACGGCAATTGGCTATCAATTAAAAAGGCGAAAGCCGGAAAGGAGAAACGATGAAACAATTTAAAATTACCCCCCAGATATTGGAGTTTAACCACTGTCGTGAAGTGGCTGCGCATTTTCAGATTGGTCAGGGGGATCTGGTCTTTATCAGTGACCGCACCTACGAACACTATTTTGCAGACTCTATCGGAGAAGCGGCATATCGGGTCAATTATCGCAGCTATGTCAAGGGTGAGCCTACCGATGTGATGGTCGAGGCGATAGCTGCCGACATCAAGGATTATCACTATACCCGGGTCTTTGCCATTGGTGGCGGCACCATCCTGGATGTGGCCAAGCTGTTTGCGTTAAAACAAACTGTGCCGGTGGTTGATCTGTTTAACAAAGAACTGGAAATCTTAAAAGTTAAGGAGTTGATTCTAATTCCTACCACCTGCGGCACCGGCAGCGAGGTAACCAATATTTCGATTCTGGAGCTAACCGCAATCAATTCCAAATTCGGGCTGGCTGTGGATGAACTCTATGCCGATTACGCCGTGCTGGTACCGGAGTTGCTTTCCGATCTGTCGATGAGCGTTTTTGCCACCAGCTCCATTGATGCCCTGATTCATGCCATCGAAGCCTATACCTCGCCAAAGGCCAGTGCCTTTAGCCGACTGTATTCGAAAAAGGCTATGGAAATGATCATTTGCGGGTATCAGGCCATTGCCAAGGCAAGCCTGGAGGCCCGGACACCGCTCTTGCAGGACTTCCTGATTGCTTCGACCTTTGCAGGAATTGCTTTTGGCAACGCCGGTTGCGCCGCAGTTCACGCCATGAGTTACCCCCTTGGGGCCGTCTACCATGTGCCCCATGGCGAGGCCAACTATGCCATCTTTACCGCGGTTTACAAAACCTATCAGACCATCGATCCAAACGGCAGCATTGCCGAGCTCAACGCCTTTCTGGCCGGACTGCTGGGCTGCGATACCACGTTCGTTTACGAGGTCCTCGAAACCCTGCTGGGTCACATCCTGCCGAAAAAGGCTCTCCGGGACTATGGCGTTACCCAAGCCGATCTATCCAACTTTACCGAAGCGGTGATGACAAAACAAACCCGGCTGATGGCCAACAACTACGTGCCGCTAAACGAAGACCAGGTACTGGCGATATATCAGCAGCTGTATTAATTTACTATTTGCGTCTGGCTACCGTACCGACCAATGACCAAGGGGTCAGACTTTTATTAATCTGTTGTATGCTGCGGAATCGGACAGGCGATGCCGTGTCCACTCCGATGCACACAACCTAATGTAATAATTGTCGGTACTGGGTTAGTGCGGCCCCGTTGATTTTGCCCTCGTCTTCGGTTAAACTTAGCTTTAGAGAAAGTCGAGGCGAAGAGTATGGATTACCTGAATAAAAATATTTCAATTAACTTAAAAGCGATCCGCAAAGAAAAGGGCATGAGTATGGATGAGGTGGCCGAGCAGACCGGGGTCAGCAAGAGCATGCTGGGTCAGATTGAACGGGGCGAAGCCAATCCCACCATTGGCACCCTAGGTAAGATCGTCAGCGGTCTGCGGGTCGATCTGGCTGACCTGACTAGAACCCCGGGGGTGGGCGTTTATCAGGTCAACCGCGACCGGCTGCTGCCGTCTAAAGAGGTGCCCGGCCAGTATGCTGTCTATACCTATTTTCCCTATGAAAAAAACCGTCTGTTCGAAATCTATGAAATTGAAATTGAACCCGGGGCTTGCTATGTCAGTGGCGCTCATGGTCAGGGAACCAACGAGTACATCGTCGTCCACGCTGGGGAACTGACTTTGGAAGTCGACAACAGTTTTTACCAGGTCAAACAGGAAGATGCCCTCAGCTTTGAAACCGCCGTTAAGCATATTTATTGGAACAAAGGCCAGGAGCCGCTTAAATTTATCATTGTGTTTGTCTTTAAACAGTAGCATCATGGCCGTCGAGACGGTTTTGTGCCCCCGGTTATGGGGAAAGAATGTGCAATATAATGCACATATTTATCTTTTTTATTGGACTAATACCCCTATATATAGCGTTTTGTAAAAAAAATAAAATAAATACCTGATGTGTGTTGACAACATAATGCACACATGTTATAGTGTAGATGTCAATTGACAGGACGAAGGCGTTCGCAACATGAAGATTCATGTTACGGCGTTTTTTTTTGTTTAGCTGACAAACGATGAGGTTTGTCAGAAATATAAAACTATGACAACATGAACAATAATTGCTTTGCTGGCGTTAACTGGCAGCGAAGCTTATGGCATTATAACAGAGCGCATGAACAGGGAAAGGAAAATTGGAATGAAACTAAAAGACACCGGACTGACAAAAGAGGAATTAAAACAAAAAGTTGACACCTATATGATCGAGACTTACGAACGGTTTGATTTTATCGCCGAGACCGCAAAAGATATGTACATCTATGATGAAAGTGGTGAGGCCTACTTGGATTTTTATGCCGGAATTGCCGTTAACAGCACTGGCAACTGCAATGACAAGGTCGTCGCTGCAGTTAAGGATCAGGTCGCTGATGTGATTCACACCTTTAATTATCCCTATACCATTCCCCAGGTGCTGTTGGCTGAAAAGATTTGTACCAGCATCGGGATGGACAAGATCTTTTTCCAGAACTCCGGGGCCGAATCCAACGAAGCGATGATCAAAATGGCCCGAAAATACGGAGTTGAAACCTACGGCCCACAGCGTTATAACATCGTCACTGCCCGGATGTCCTTTCATGGTCGCACCATGGGGGCCCTCAGTGCCACCGGCCAGCCCCACAACGCCTGCCAGATTGGCTTTGGCGAGATGACACCGGGATTTTCCTATGCTGAGTTTAACAACCTGCAATCTTTTAAAGATGCCGTGAACGACAATACCATTGCCATTCTGATCGAACCGGTTCAGGGTGAAGGTGGGGTGCATCCGGCAACGATGGAATTTATGCAGGGACTGCGGGCCCTCTGTGATGAAAAAGGCTTACTGTTGCTGCTCGATGAGGTCCAGACCGGCTGGTGCCGCACCGGGGCAATTATGGCCTATATGAATTACGGCATCAAGCCCGATATCGTCTCGATGGCCAAAGCCATGGGCGGAGGCATGCCAATTGGTGCCATCTGTGCTACCGCTGAAGTCGCCAAGGCCTTTACCATGGGCTCTCACGGTACCACCTACGGCGGCCACCCGGTTTCCACCGCCGCTTCGCTGGCACAGATCACAGAGCTCCTCGACCGCGACCTGGCTGGCAATGCCCGGGAAATGGGGGCCTACTTTATGGATCAGTTAAAAGGTCTGCCCAAGGTCAAGGAAGTGCGTGGTCAGGGCCTGCTGATCGGGGTCGAATTTGAAGACGGGGTTTCCGGTGTCGATGTCAAACATGGGGTGCTTGAGAAAAAACTGCTGATCACCGCCATCGGACAGAACATTATCCGGATGATTCCACCACTGATTGTCACCAAAGAAGACTGCGACAAGGCCTATGGCATTATCGAAGCAACAGTTAAGGAACTGATTAATTAAAAGCAGGTGTGGGCGATCACGGATCGCCCCTACAGGGCACGATTTCATGCAACTTAATAATTAAATATCTAAACAATGGGGTTTTTACAGCAAAACAGCTGGCGGTCTAAATTTTGACCGCCAGCAAGCGGCTGGAAGAACCCCGTTTTTTATTATAAAGGCTCATCAAAGTATAATTGCAATTTATAACTACGAACAAAGATTGCTTTGCTGTCGGTTTTCACAAACGATTCTGTAACGTGTAGGCGAACTGGCGATAGCCTGTCCGCCGTACAGTGTAAGAATTGTTTCGTGTAAAACTGGCAGCGAAGCGCATCGCAGTATTGTTAGAGAAGAAAACAAATCCCAAAACGAAAGGCGTGTATGATTCACAAGCGGAATCATACAAAGAAAAAATGAGTGAAAAAACAAACAAGTCAAAATTTGACAAAGTGTTGAGCACCAAAGACATTTTTGTACTGGCCTTCGGAGCCATGATTGGCTGGGGCTGGGTGGTCAACACCGGCATCTGGATTGAAACCGCCGGCGCCCTTGGTGCGGCGCTAGCCTTTGTGATCGGGGGCATCATGGTACTTTTTGTCGGCCTGACCTATGCCGAACTGACAGCGGCAATGCCCCAATGTGGCGGCGAGCATGTCTTTAGTTATAAGGCCATGGGGCCGACCGGGTCGTTTATCTGTACCTGGGCGATTATTCTTGGCTATGTCAGTGTCGTGGCCTTTGAAGCCTGTGCTTTCCCGACGGTTATTCAGTACCTCAGCCCCAACTTCCTGCAGGGCTATATGTACACAGTCGCCGGCTTTGATATTTACGCCTCATGGGTAGCAGTGGGGGTTGTGACCGCCATTATCATTACCATCATCAATATTCTGGGCGCCAAAACAGCGGCCAAGCTGCAGACTGTTTTTACCGCCTTAATCGCTGCCGCCGGGATTTTACTGATCGCTGGTTCGGTTATCAATGGTGATCCCGCCAACATTGCAGGCAATATGTTTGCTGGCAACATTGAAAATGGCACGACCGCCCTGGGTGGCGTGCTGACGGTTGCAGTCATGACTCCATTTTTGTTTGTCGGCTTTGACGTGATTCCCCAGGCGGCCGAAGAAATTAATGCCGGTTTCAAGAAAATCGGTGGCATTATGATTCTCTCGATCCTGATGGCAGTGGCCTTTTATGCACTGATCATTCTGGCGGTCGCCTATGTGATGCCACTAAGTGCAATGGCCAATTCCACCCTGGTAACCGCTGATGCCATGGGCCTGGCCTTTAACAGCGCCATTATGACCAAGGTCTTGATTGTTGGTGGGATGGCCGGGATCATCACCAGCTGGAACTCTTTTTTAATCGGTGGCAGCCGGGCGATGTTCTCAATGGCCGAATCCAACATGATTCCACGGGTTTTTGCCAAACTGCACCCTAAATTTAAAACCCCCGTCCTGGCGATTGCCTTAATTGGTGTCCTGTCGGTGATTGCCCCTTTCTTTGGCCGTAAAATGCTGGTCTGGATTGTTGATGCCGGTAGCTTCGGTGTCTGTCTGGCCTATGCGATGGTGTCGTTATCGTTTCTGATTCTCCGCAAAAAAGATCCTGACATGAAACGTCCCTATAAAGTTCGTTTCGGTACCTTTGTAGGGATTGTCGCTGTCGCCCTATCGGGCTTGATGACCCTGCTTTATGTGATTCCACTGCCTTTTGCGTCCACCGCTCTGGTGATGGAAGAGTGGATCATGGCTGGTGGCTGGGCGATCCTCGGGGTGGTCTTCTACGGTTACTGTAAGTATAAATATGGTAGTGAGTTTGGGGCTCATATGGACGTTGAATATGAAGATATCGACGACCTACCGGTCTTTTCTGGCCGGGTTGGCAGCGTGACGGAATAACCCCACCGGGATGCCGGAAGTTCGGTGAACTTAGCGCCCCGTTTCGCACGAAACAATTCTTGCTCTGTACGGCGGATAGGCTATTGCCTGTTCGCCTAGACGTTACAGAATTGTTTGTGGAAACGGAACGCTAAGTAATCATTGTTCGAGGTTTTAACAGTATCGAACAACAGCATGAAAGGAAAGACTTATGAATAGTTTTAGCTTTAAAATCCCCCAGGAAATAATCTGTGGGGTCGATAGTATCAAGAAATTGCCGGAGCTTTTGGCTAAGCAGGGGCTTAAGAAGGCACTGGTGATTTCTGGGCCCCATCTCAATAAGATGGGGGTGGTGGCCAAGATCACTGCCATTCTGGGGCAAGCCGGGCTGGCCTTTGACAGCTTTACCGAAACCGAAGCCAACCCCTCGGTGGAAACCGTCGATAAGGCGACCGAGGTTTTTTTAGACAGCAAGGCCGATTGTATTATTGCCCTGGGTGGCGGCTCACCCATGGATGTGGCTAAAGCAGTGGGCGTCCTGGCTCGGTTTGGTGGGACGATTGGGGACTACGAAGGGGCCGATAAGGTGCCCGGGGCGATTGTCCCGCTGATCGCCATTCCCACCACCGCCGGAACCGGCTCGGAGGTGACGGCCTTTGCGGTGATCACTGACCGGGCCCGGAATTATAAACTGACAGTCTTCAGTTATGAACTGATCCCGACCACGGCGATTCTTGATCCGACCCTGGTGATGACTACTCCGGAAAAAACTGCCGCAGCCTGTGGGATTGATGCCCTGGTCCATGCCATCGAGGCCTATCTGTCCAAGGCTGCCTCACCGTTTTCCGATGCTATGGCTGAAAAGGGGCTGACCATGCTTGGTAGCAGCATCCGGCCCTTTGTGGCCGATCGCACCAATCCCCAGGCGGCCGAGCAGATGCTTTATGGCAGTATGTTTGCCGGGATCGCATTTGCCTGGGCAAGGCTGGGTAATGTCCACGCCATGGCCCACCCCTTGGGCGGCTATTTTGATGTGGCCCATGGGGTGGCCAATGCAATCTTACTGCCAACGGTGCTTAACTATAACGCCCTGGCTGATACCGGCCGTTATCAAATCATTTACGAAGCGATCAGCGGACAAAGCGCCGGGCCTGATTTTGAACCCGCAACCCTGGTGGCGGCAGTGTCCAAGCTGAGCGCCGAGCTGGGAATCCCTCAAACGCTGACGGAAGTGGGTGTGACCGAAGATATGATCCCGGCAATGGCCCTGGATGCCATGAAAAGCGGCAACATTCTGGTCAATCCCCGATCCACCACTCTGACCCAGATCGAAGATCTGTACCGTCAGGCGCTTTAGGAGGTTAGAAATGAATGAAATTGAACAAAAAATAAAACTGGTGGTGGAATCATCGGATTGTCCGCTCTATGCGCCGGGGGATGAGGTCATTTTTGACGGACCCCAGCTGGATAAAGACAACAGTGGAAATTTCTGCATGATGGCACTCAGTGCAGTGTTTCCTTTTGTCTATGCCGCCCGGAAAGGGGTCATTAACGAGGCCCCGCTTCAATGTCCGGATTGTGGGGAAAAGGTGGTATTCCGGATTTACAAAGCCTGATACCTCCCCCATGCATCGTAAAACAGCAGTGACGTCACCATTCGTCGCTGCTGTTTTTTTAGAACACCCCTTAAAATATAAATGATTATATTTTCTTTACCATCAGGTTGAAGTCGGTTATACTTTAAGCTGTCGGGCTGGCTTTGGGTCAGACCAGTATTGAGATTAGGAGCGAAAAATGTTTATTATTTTACTTAACTACATTAAATCAGTTGAAGCGGTGGACGCAGTGATCCCCGCCCATCTTAACTATCTGGAGCATTATTATCAGCTGGATAAATTTATCTTATCCGGTCGCAAACGGCCCCGGACTGGCGGGGTGATTCTCTGTCAGGCCCAGGATAAGGACGAAGTCTGGGCGATCATTGAAGAAGATCCTTTTTATCTTAAAAAGGTGGCAGCCTACGAAGTGCTGGAATTTCTGCCGACCAAAGCTGCGACCAGCCTGACTCCCTATCTGGTGTAACGGCCAGCAATAAAGAAACTCTAGCCCGCCCGGCTAATCAACCGGGCAGGCTTTTTTGGAGGCGGATTTTGGTCGATAATGAACAGAATGAGACAAAGAGGCGAATTCATTATCATAAAAACCCTAAAAACGAAGGGGATCCGAAGCCTTTCGAAGCGGTTGAGAAGGGTTTTAACGGCTATAATAAGGGATTCGAAGGGGTTTTTTCCAAACTCCGTATATAGGAACAAAAAAATAAAATAACCAGAGCGTTTATTTACCCCCCCCCAACCATTTCGACCCTTTCGGAAAGCCCGGACCGGGCCAAAGTGAAAGTATGACGAAGTAGCGGAAAAAGTATGTAAGTGGCCTAGTGATAACAGAAATAAGGTTGTGCATCATCCCGTAGGGGCGGTCATTGACCGCCCGAAACCTTGATCTTAGACCATCGGCCAGCATGAAACAGCAATCATCTTGTAATTGACCTTTAAGCGGATTGGCGATCAGGTAGTCAATAACGGCAGAGAAACATTACCAAAGAGGGTGTGATATTGACATTACCTGGGCAATAAAGTAAAAGAGGGGATTGCCTACTGCCATAAATCATCGTATACTTTTTAGTAGGAAGTACAAATCAGTGAAGGAGGAACAATGAAAAAGTCAACGATCCTCAACTGGATGATGAGATGGAAGGATGGTGAGCGTGGTGGCGTTAGAGCATTTATTGAATCGGATTAAATTAAAAGAGGGGGCCGCATTGCCGGAAAAAGATGACTGGTTAATTGAGAACCGGCGCCATGCTCAGGAAATGATGAAAACCGGAACCTGGACCTATGTCGTTGGTTCAGATACGGTTTATTTCAGCGATGAATACTATCGCATTCTGGAAACGATTCCAGAGCAGCATCAAAAAAAGGCCGATTCCTATTTTCAGTTTGTCTGCCCGGACGATCGGGAAAAGCTGATCACCTCCCGGGAGGCGGCGCTAAAGGGCAGCGACCAGGAGTTGGAATACCGGATGATTACCGCCAAGGGCAATCTCAAATACGTCCGGGAAAAAACCAGAACCCTGCTGGATGATGCTGGCCAGCCTCAAAAAATCATAGGAGCCCTGCAGGATATTACCAGTGAGAAAATTATCGAGAACAGTTTGATCGAGTTGGGTGAGAACCTCAATCTTGGCCAGAAGGTGGCGGGCATTGGCAGCTGGAAATACAATGCGGTTAAAAACGAAATTTTCTGGTCGGATGAAATCTATCGGATCTATGATCTAAAACCCGAAGAATTTGGTGGTACCGTTATCGAATTAATGGACTTTACATATCCGGAGGATCGGGAGGTGTTGGCTGAACTGACCCGCAAGCGGCTGGCCCGGGAAAAATTTGATCTGCAATATCGGATTCAGCTAAGAAACGGTACCACGAAATACGTCCGGTTGGTGGGAGAGCCGATTAACAATAAAGATGGCTTAAACACCGATCTGGTCGGCACCATTCAGGATATCAGCGACATCAAAAAGCTGGAGAATGAAATTGGTTTTATTAAAAAAAATCTTGAGCAGGCCCAGCGGCTGGCCAAAATCGGCAGTTGGGAAATGGATGCGGTTTTGGATCAGAACTACATGTCAGCCGAAGCCCTGCGCATTTTTGGGATTACGGAAGCTGAGTTCAAGGGCACCTTTGATGATTTTCTGAGCCGGGTTCACCCCGAGGATCGCAGCATTATCACCGACTCAACCTTCGGGGATCTGTCAGAAGAACCCTTTGAGCTGGCCTTTCGGGTCATTCACAAGGATGGATCGATTCTTGATGTTTTTCAGATTGTCGAGTTCCGGCTGGATTCGGCCGGACAGATTGCCCATGTCTATGGCACCATCCAGGATGTCAGTGAAAAAAAAGCTTACGAACGGGCCATTGCCAGCAAACAACTAGAAATCGAGAAAATTTCGCAGCGCTCCCGAATTTTGGTGCAGGAGTCGGGGGTGGTGTTTGCGATTATTTCCGAAGCGGGCATTATCAGCTATATCAGTGATACCGCCCGGAAGGTGATCAGCTATCATCCCGGGAGGATGAAGGGGCGCCTGATTTATGATTTTTATGAGCCGGATCAGGCCGAGGTCTTAAAAGCGATGATTGACACCGTTATCGCCGAACCGGAGCAGGTACAAACGGGGGTTATCAGCTTTGCCGGTCAGACCGATAAAGCCATCTACCTGGAAGTCCATGTCCGGAATTTTCTTAGCAATCCGACCATTGCTGGCCTGGTGCTGGATTTTCGGGATATCACCAACCGCATTGTGATGCAAAAGAAAATAGAAAAACTGGCCAACTATGATGAGATCACTGCGTTGCCCAAAGCCAGCCAGTTAAGAAAAGAGCTGGCCGAAAAATGTCGCCAGGCCAATTTAAAAAAATCCAGCCTGGTGCTTCTGATGCTGGACTTTGAGGGTTTTAAGGAGATCAATGATTCGCTGGGGCATCGGGTTGGACAGCAGCTGATTGTCCAGCTGGTCATGCGGCTGCGCGGTTTGCTTGGCAAAGATACCCTGATTTCACGGTATTCCGAGGATCAGTTTGCGATTGTCATCGAGGGACTGATTAATCTGGATGCCTATCAGGCCAGAGTGGCCGAAATCATCGATTTCTTTTACCGCTCCTTTAAAATCGAGGTCTATGAGTTTAATATCAATGTCAATGTGGGTGTCAGTGTCTACCCTCTGGAGGTAGAAGCCCAGGAGCTGTCGATGGATGAGCCATTGTCTGATGACGACATCAGTCGGACTCCTGACGAACCGGATGAGGTTGAGCAATTGATTCGTTATGCTAATATTGCCCTGATATGGTCGAAAAAAGAGGGCCACAACCGCTACCAGTTTTATTCATCCGAGCTCAACATTCAGAATTACAAACAACTGCAGCTGCGTCATGATTTGCGGATGGCCCTTAAACGGAATCAGTTCATGGTTTTTTATCAGCCAATTGTGCGGATCAAAACCAATGATATTTTAGCCATTGAGGCACTGATTCGCTGGAATCATCCGGATTGGGGGATTGTTTCACCGGATGAATTCATTTTTCTGGCCGAAGAAACCGGCGCAATCGTTGAAATGGGGAAATGGATGCTTAAAAAAATCTGTGATGATCATCGCTATTGGCTTCAAAAAGGGTATCCGCCGGTCTATATATCCCTGAATTTTTCCAGCATCCAGTTTTACGAACACAATTTTGTCGAAAATATCCAGGATATTTTGGCCGAATATGAGGTCGATCCCAAATACCTGATCGTCGAACTAACCGAAAGCCTGCTGTTTGAAGACTCTCAAAAAGCCATTGATGACATTAAGAAATTACAGGCGGTGGGGATCAAAGTGGCCTTGGATGATTTTGGTACCGGCTATTCGTCGCTGAGCTACCTGAATCATTTTAATGTTGATATCATAAAAATGGATGCCAGCTTCATCAGAAACGTCATGCTCGACAGTAAAACGGCCATCATCGCCCAGGCCATTATCAATCTGACCAAGGCGCTGCACATCAAGCTGGTCACCGAGGGCATTGAAAACTGGGATCACCTGGCTTTCCTCAAAGAAAACAACTGCTTTTCGGGACAGGGCTATCTCTATTCGCGGCCGGTACCATTTTTAAAAATCGATGAATTGCTGGAAAAAGGTAAATGTCGACCGCTACTGAGTCGAACCACGGCGAAATCCCAGGTGGAACGGCGCAAATATTTCCGCCAACGGTTTCGTAATTTTTTAATCACCGAGCTAACGATTCTGCGCATAAACGATAAACAGATGCATGTCGGCAATTCCCGGGTATTGGTTAAAGATATCGGTCCCGGTGGCTTGTGCTTTATTTCCAATATTCAATTTCCACTGGAACGAGATTTCACGTTACGCTTTGCGGCCACCCTGATGGGCGGCGAGATGACCGCCATTGGCACCCCTGTCCGGGTTGCGGAGCTTAGTGAAAGTCTGTTTGAGTACGGCGTCAAGTTTATGATGGATGAGCAGGAAAGTGAAGAACTGACCCGGCGACTCTATGAGCTCCAGGTAAAAATGAAGAAAAATATTCTTTTTGCTGACGGCAATTTTACTGATAAAACGGCCGAAGACTACTTTGACGAACTCACCGGTCGGCCCGCTAAGGTTGATTTCAGCCAATACCGCAAAAATCATTTTTAGGGATAAAAAAAGATGAACGTGATGTTCATCTTTTTTTGCCTCATGGCAACTGGGCAGCCAGGGGCTGCTGGGTTTCTAAAAAATCGACACAGAGAATATATTTTTTGGCTGCCAGCCGAAAGACACGGGAATAGGTGATGCAGAGACTGCCGGTGGCCATTGACACATAGGGCTCGGAAATATAGGTGTCCTGTTTGCGCTTGATCAGATTATAATAAAAGTTTTTGATCGAATGATCAACACCCATTTTGGCCGAGTGAAAGACAAGCTTTTCGCAGGCCCCGATATTTTTGGCGCCCACCGTATCGCTGCACTGAATGCCGGATTCATCGAGGACATAGGCGCAATCCACGGCTTCGGCGCCCGTCAGGCATTTTGTCAGCTGGCCGTCAAACTCATCGGGGTGATCAACTACCGCCAGCGCCTTGATCATGCCATTGACGGTTTGGGTGTAGGCCAGACACTTCTGATTATAATCATCCAGCTCCTTTAGCAGCAGCGCCTTGTAGGCATCCACGACCTCAGCCGTTTTAGCGATCAGCTCGGCTTTGAGCACAAAATCATTGCCTGGTCTGGCAAAATAGAAGCCCTGAATGACCTGGCCGCCGAGTTTTAGCACCTGGATGGCTTCACTGCGGGTTTCCACCCCTTCAGCCACAATCAGGGCCCCAATCTTATTGGTGAGATTAACCAGTGATTTAAAGACCTCCTGTTTGTGGTAAATATGATCCATATCTTTTATAATCGAGCGGTCGATTTTGACAATGTCCGGCTTCAGCCCGGCAATCCGATCCATATTCGAAAACCCGGCGCCGACATCGTCCAGGGCGATCAGAAAGCCCTTGTTTTTGTAGGTGGTGACAAACTTGGTCAGGCCGCTGGTGTTTAAGGCCTTGGACTCGTTGATCTCGATGACGATATTTTTAGGACTGATGCCGCTCTTATCGACCTGGTCGCAGAGATAATTAGAACCCCCAACTTCATCAATGATGGCGGTGTCCAGATTGAGAAAAAGCAGCAGATCCGGATTGACCTGATAATAATCTAAAAAGGCGGACAGTACCGCATCACGGCAGGCCCGATCCAGGGGGATGGTCAGTCCGGCGGTATGGGCGGCAGAAAAAAGCTGCTGGGGCGGAATGGTTTTTTCCGCTCCGGGAATGATCCCCCGAATCAGGCCCTCCAGACCCAGAATTTTTTTCCCGGTGACAGACATGATTGGCTGAAAGTAAGCCACCAGGTTTTTCTGCTTGATGATTTGTGCAATATTAAAGGTTTCGTTGGGTTGGTTTGATTGTTCCAAATATTTTCTCCAGATTTGTACACGATCAAGTGTCATAATTTTTAGGCTAAGCTAATTGTACTGTTTTAAGCGGATTAATTCAACCTTTTTTACCGTCGCAATTCCGCTTTGGCAGGCTTTTTTAGACTATTTATGAAAACGGCCTTAATGATCGTGGTGAATATGGTTGCAGCAGTGGCTGTGGACATGGGGCTCCAAATCCTTGGCTTTACGCAAGATAAAATCCTCATAGGTTTGATTAATCATCTCGTAGTTATCAAAAATACTGGGATTATCAATGTTATCGTGGAGAGCCTTAAGCAGTTCGTGAACGTGATGGCGGTTTAAGTAGTCCGGCAGGCTGACATCAAAGTTCACATAGGCACCGATGGCCAGGGCCTGTCCGTAAAATTCAGCCAGAGCCTGCATGTGAGCGCCCAGATCAAAGGAAAGGACGCTTTCATATTCCGGCACCGTGCCACACAGATAAGAAAACAGCACCGCTTTGTTTTCAGCGCTGATCAGGTTGTAATAGAGATTAAAACCCCGATACCAGGCCCGCACCTCGGCTAAAAATAAAAAACAGGCCGAGTCAGGAAATTGAGCGGCCCGCAAATTGGCAACCTGATATTTTTCCTGGATGTCGGCATAATCAATCAGCCGGGTATATTCGTATGCAATCGCCTGGCAATACTGTTGTGATTCATCAAACAGATCCTCGTGCAGTAGCAGATAATAATGTTGATCCGCTTCGTCTGGCAGTACCAGTAGCTTGCTACTGTTTTCAAGCTCCTGCCGGGAGGCCGTGACAATGGCCTGGTCGCATTTGGTGTTGGCCAGTTTAAGTCGTTCGTTGTAGAGATCGGTGGTGACAATGATTTCCAGGGGATAGTCTTTTTTGACCTGATAAACAAGATTATATGTTTCGATGATGTTTTGTACAAGGGACATGGATTTCCTCCTTGGGTATGAAGTTTAGTACGATTAAGAGTCCAGAATTAGTATAACCGTTTCTGGTGAAGTTGTAAATGGGGAAACGTTGATTTGGGGTTAATGGAGGCCGGAAAGACGGTGTCAAAAAATCAAAAGGCAGGGTTTATCAAGCGGCTGACGGGGTATAATGGAGTAAAGATCAGTGCCTCATGTTTGCCTGCCAATCGGAGGGAGGAAGGATTTGGATATGAACTGGTTTGCCGCTATTTATTTTAGTTGCTTTATGTATTATCTGATCACCACCATTGTGACCTTGTATCCGTGCAAAAAGAATGGTGCCAGAGGGGTCTTTGGGATGATTTGCCTGAATCTGGCCCTCTGGTCGATGCTGTTGTTCATGATGAGCCTTGCAGATAGCCCCGAGCTGGCCGCTTTTTACCGCTGGGTCATGTGTTTTTGCTGGAACGACCCATTGCCATGGATAGCTACAATCTTCATATCAGCGCCAGCATTGGGATTGCCTGTTTTCCCCAGGATGGTTACTCGCCGGAACTGCTGATTAAAAATGCCGATATTGCGATGTATGAAGCAAAGGAGCAGGGCAAGGGCCAGTTTGTTTTTTATGAGGACAGTCTAAAAGAAGACATCGATGAAAACATGACCTTGAGTAACGATCTCTATTCGGCCATTGATAACAATCAATTTGAACTGGTCTATCAACCGCAGGTGGATGCCACCACCCAGGAGATCAACGGCTTTGAGGCCCTGATCCGCTGGCATCATCCGGAGCGGGGTCTACTGGCGCCAGCAAAATTTATCCCCCTGGCCGAGCGGACCGGGCTCATCATTCCAATTGGTGAATGGGTGATCCGCACCGCCATGGCGCAACAGAAAAAATGGCAGGAGCAAACCGGGAAAAGGCTTCGAATGGCGGTCAATCTTTCCACGAAACAGCTGAAGATGGCCGATTTTGTGAATGTGATCGAGTACGCCCTGCTGGAATTTGACGGTGATCCGGCATCTTTTGAGTTGGAGATTACGGAATCCATTTTCATGGAAGATACGACCCTGATGCTTAATCAGCTCAAACAGATCAAGGACATGGGCATGGCGATTGCCATTGACGATTTCGGAACCGAGTATTCATCGCTCTCCTATCTAAAAAAGCTGCCGATGGATCGGATCAAAATTCCCAAAACCTTTATTGATGGTATCGGTCATAATGAAAAAGATGAAGCGATTATTGTCTCGACCATTGTTTTGGGGCTCAAGTTGGGCTGTCGAACCATTGCCGAAGGGGTTGAAACGGAAAAGCAGCTGCTCTTTCTAAAACAGCACGGCTGCGAGGAAATTCAGGGCTATTATTTTTATCAGCCGATGCAGGCCCAAAAAATTGAGCATGAACTGTTCAATTACTATAAACGAAGCAATGGCTTGATCTGCCTACCAGCCCATAAAATAACGGCAACTTACCAGTATTATATGTAAACAGTCAGCGGTACTGATCCCGGCATTGACACCTTGTTTGGGATGATAAAAAATGTCAAAAAAAGCAGCGACGATCGCTGCTTTTTATTGCATTTAAGCGTGGGTACCGATTTTTTTATCCATGCCGGAAATATGTTTGGTCAGCCAGTCAACCACCATCTGGTTAGCGCCAATGATCACGGCGATATTACCGCCGGATTTGTCATATTCGGCCTTGAGTTTGGTCAGTTCATTGACAAAAGCTTTGTGCGCCGCCTGCTGCTCAGCCAGGCCCGGATAGTTGATACTTTTCATATACGCTTCTTCATCGCTGAAATGCTGTTTAGTGTAGCTATCCAGAAAAGAAAGGAGTTCACCAATTTTTTCTTTAGTTTTGCCAGTTTTACCGGCTTCAAAAAGTTCATCGGCCATTTTGAATAATTGTTGATGTTGGGCATCAATGCTGTTCACCCCAACTGATAAATCGTTTGTCCATACAATTGCCATCGTAAACCCTCCTGGTGTAAAAATGTTGTGTGATATATCATGAGTGTCGATAAAAGTCGACATGATAAAATTATAACCCGTATTGCTGGCTAAATCAAGAGTCATTCTAAATAAAAAAACAACGCCGCAATCCTGGGGGAGTGACAGCGTTGTTTTATTAAGACTACCGCCTTACCGCCACGTGTTTGATACGGATGCGGTTGGTGTGGGTATTAAGCGGGGATTACGATTTTAATACTTGTCATTGTCCCAATCATCCAGCTCAATCCGGGGTTCAGGGACGGGGGCTGGTTCCGGTTCAAAGACCGGTTGGGTTGGGGCAGTGTGGCTGCCACTGTTCTTGATGGTAAAGGCGCCCACCATCTGTTTTAGCATTTCGGCCTGGCCGGACAGTTCTTCACTGGCGGCGGCGCTTTGCTCAGCGGTGGCGGAGTTGGTTTGAACCACCTGGGAGACCTGTTCGATGCCTTTGGTAATCTGGGCGATTTCCGAGGCCTGATCGTTGGACGCCCGGGCGATGTTGCCCACCAGGGAGGTGACTTTCTCAATCGCCGAAAGAATCTCGGTCAGACTTTCGGCGGTTTCATCGGCAATTTTTGAACCGATGGCCACCTTGTCGATGGAGCCTTCAATCAGGCCGGTGGTTTCTTTGGCGGCTTCGGCTGACCGGGCGGCCAGGGTTCGTACTTCTTCGGCGACGACGGCAAAGCCTTTGCCGTGTTGTCCGGCCCGGGCGGCTTCAACGGCCGCATTGAGCGCCAGAATATTGGTCTGGAAGGCGATGTCATCAATGACCTTGATAATTTTGGAAATGCTCTGGGAGGAGCTGTTGATATCGACCATCGCCGTGACCATGTTGTTCATCCGGACATTGCCAATTTCAGCGTTGTTGCGGACCTCAATGGAGCGCTGGTTGGCTTCATTGGCCCGGATCGCATTCTGTTTGGTTTCCTGGGCGATTTCGTCGATGGAAGCGGTCAGCTCCTGAATCGCCGAGGCCTGTTCCGTGGCTCCCTGGGCCATCGCCTGACCGCCATCCGAAATCTGCCGGGCGCCACTTTCGACCTGACCGGCGGCATTGTTAATGTCGGCCATGGTGGAACTGAGGTTTTCGGTAATTTCATTAAGCGCCGTTTTAATGGCCTCAAAATCGCCCAGATAGTGGCGGGTTATTTCCTGATTGAGGTTACCTCGGCCAAGTTCTTGCAGCGTTTGGGTTATCTCTTCCACATATTCCTTCAGGAAGGTAATGGTCTGGTTCATATCCTCTTTAATCTGGCCGTGCTGGCCCTTAAAGTCACCCTGCATTTGGGTATGGAGATTCCCCTGGGCCAGTTCCCGGAGGGTGGCTGAAGCGGCCTTGATCGGCTCGATCACCACATCCAGGGTCTGATTAAAGCCTTCGACGACCTTGGCGTATTCACCCTGGAATTTGGTCGCATCCCCCCGGTTATCAAGATCACCGGCGACCGCCATTCGGGTCATGGTCTGGGTTTCGGCGACCAGCAGGGCAATGCTTTCAATCATTAAAATAAAGCTGGGCACCAGGGTGTCGTTGTCGCTGCGTTGGCCGATGGCTTTTAGGCCATCGAGATCGCATAAATTTCCGGCCGCGATGTTGTTGGCAATTTCGACAATATGGACCATCTGTGCGTGAACGCCATTGATGGATTCCCCGATTTCCTGATAAATTCCCTGATAGTGACCGTCAATTTTCTGGGACAGATCATTGGCACAAAGCAGCGCCAGCACTTGATTCCCTTCGGTCAGGGCCCCCAGACCCTCGATACAGGCGTTGATATTGGTTTTTAAGGTATTGAAATCGCCTTTGTATTCGGTGGTGATGGGCGGCGGGATGACCCCGTTGCCAATCCGTTCGATGGCTTTGCTGGCTACCTTCAGGGGTTTGACAAAGGTGTTGATCATGTTGTTGAGGCTGATAATCATATCCTTGAAGGCACCGTTGTAGATGGTGGTATTGCCGCGGTAATTCAGTTGTCCATCCTGGGCAGCCGCACCGATTTTTTTGATGTCATCGCTGACCGCATTCATTGCAGCAACCATATCAAGCAGGGCATAGGCCAGCACATCCTTGTCGGACTGGGGTACAATGGCCACTGCAAAGTCACCTTTTGCTAAACGTTGGGCCGCTTCGGCCTGTTCCCGGCGACTCTCAATGATGGTCGCAAAGGAATCCATCAGGGCGCCAATTTCGTCTTCGCTGCTCGCTGTGATTTCCAGATCCACATCTCCCAGGGCCATCTGATCGGCCAGGCCGGTTAAATCGACAATCGGTTTGGTAATCCGTTTGGCCAGATACCAGGCGGCGGCACCACCCAGCGCCAGCACCAGCAGTGAAATTAATATGGTGATGGTTCGTAAATGGTTCATCGGCGCCAGGACATCACTTTCGTACTGAGCGATGATCAGGTTCCAGTTGGTACCGGGAATCGGAGCGGTGGCCCCGATTTTTTTGTCGCCGTTTAAGGTGTAGTTAAGCATTCCGGATTGTCCGGCGCCCAGTTCCATAAAGGCCCGGCCGAAATCCTTCCAGATGCCGTCATTTTCCATATCGGCAAAAACGTTGGTTTGTTCCAGAATGACAGCATCATCGGGGTGAGCCATAAAGCCGCCCTCGGCACTGACCACAAAGCCGTACTGACGCTCGCCGTCACCCATGGCATTGGTGGTGTCTTTTAAAAAGGTGGGATCCCGACGACCCACCAGCAGGCCGACGACCTGGCCGTTGCTTTTGATTGGGGCCACATCAAAGACCACCGGTTTTAAGGTCACCTTGCTGATGGCCACATCCGAAACAGCGGTCTCGCCTTTAAAGCCGTTTTCATACCAGTACTGTCCGGCGGCATCAAATTCGCCGCCACCAGCCAGATACTTGGCATGGCCGTCTAAATTCATCACGGCAATGTCTTCATAACCCAGGGCTGTCACATCAGCAGCCAGGGCCGCAACCTGGGTATTATAATCCATTGAAGCAATACCACTGCGTTTACTGACCTCATTGAGGGTTTCCAGATTCCCGGCAATAATGGCCGCAACGTGGGAAGCCCCCTCATCGGTGTACTTCTGGGCGTCGGCATTGGCCTGTTCCAGCAGAGCCGCTGAGCCCATGGAGTACGACAAGACACCCAGGGCGATGACAGCCACCGCCAGAATCGCCAGCGTGAAACCCAACAGTCTAGTGGACAGGTGTTTTTTAATCACCCGTCGTTCCCGCAGCCCCGTCAGCCCTGTTAGGGGAGCCGGGTTGTTATCCAGCAGAATTTTTTCTTCGTTCATCTTTTTTCCTCTTTTCTTTTTTTTTTGCTTGGCCAGTTTTTAGGGCAGTCACAAGTCCAACCCAGAGGATCGTCACACAACTTGCATGACCGCTGTGATTTACAAAGGACAGGTTTTTTAAATAGTTTGTGAAAAATGATAAAAAATGATTGCCGGAATCCTTAGCGAATCACGAATCATTTCTAAAAACTGTGCAAAAGCCGTATCTATTATATCGATTTTGTCTGGTAATTACCAGCAAAATTGGCCAAAACAGACAAAATTTATTTAAGGCCCGGTGTGCTTGTCATAGTGGCGGTTTTGTCACAATCACAAAATATTACACTTGTCAGCTAAGCCTAAAACGCTTATGATGAGTGAAGAAAATATGAATAATAGCAGAGTTAATTGAATGTAACTCTTTAAGAAAAAATAATAAAGTCGAAATAGGCAACCTTGCCTGTTTCCGGGAGGTCTTATGTCGTTACTGAGTCAGAGAATTACCGAATTAATCAGTGAAAGCGGTGAAACCGTTTTGGCACTGGCAGAAATGGGAAGTATCAATCGCACCACCCTGCAGCGGGTCAAGTCGGGCGAACGGCTGCCGACTCGGGCGATGCTAAAAAAGCTGATTCGGGTGTTGCGGCTTTCGCCAGCAGAGGCTGCTGAACTGGAAAAGCTCTGGGCGATCGCTCAGGTGGGCGAAGGGATCTATGCCAACCGCCAGAAGATTATTGAGCTGATCGAAACCATTTCCGAATTAACTGAATACAAAATTCCCTATTCCAAAGAGCTTAAGTCTCGGGATGATAAAAAAGACCCAGATGAGCGGCCCCCGGCCATGCAAATTGTTTGCGGCGAAAAACAGGTGCTGAGTCTGATTGAGAAAAGCATTGATCAGGAATTAAGCAAGCAGGTTAAGCCAACCATAAAACTGACCATTCCCTATACCTTTTCGGCGGTTTATGATTATCTTTTTATGCAGTTGCTGGGCAACAAAAAAACACTCGATCTAGCGGATGTTCTGTGCCTGCGTCGAGAAGCGGGGGACACTGCTGCCGACCCGATGCTGGGGGCGCTAAAACACCTGATCGCCCTGACACTGCTGGACAACGTCAATTATTCATCCTACAGCTATACGCTTGAGACAAACACGGGTGTCAGTGGCCCGGAAATGAGTGCCCTGTTTCCTTATTTTATCATAACATCCACCGCAGTCATCACCATTTCCCGGGATTTAAGTCAGGCGGTGCGCTATCACGATCCGGCCTTTGTGCGTCTCTACAGCGACTGTTTTGCAGAAATTTTGGCCTCGACCCGGCCCTTCATTCTGGAAAGCAATGATCTCTTTGCGGTTTTTGATCTGGATCGCAAGTTTAAAGTGGAAGTGGTATTTGAGCCATTGCCCTGCTTTGCCTATTACACCGACCGGAAGATGCTTGAAGCCAAGCTCAATAAAGACTTTCCCTATTATGAACCCTTGCTGGAAGCAGCGGATCGCTACTACACGTATTTCCGTCAGGTCAGTACGGGGATGCTGAATGTTTTTTCGTTAAAGAACTTAAGGCAGTTTATGGACGATGGCAGTCTGGTTTATCCTGATGAAATCTATCATTGCTTATCTCCTGAGGAACGCTTGACGACCTTACAACAGGTTCGGGATGATCTGTTACATAATCGGCGACGGATCTTTGCCGTGGATGATCAAAAACTCTTTTTAAACCAGGCGGTGGAGTTTATCTATGAAAGCTGCGACTGTCTGCGACTGATTCTGCATTATCGCGTCGCTGGCCGGATCGTCTATAAAACCATCGAACTCCGGGAAGCTTTGGTCATTGCCGCATTTAAAGAGTTCTTTCTCAGTCTGCCGGACAGCGATTATGTGCTGCCCACTGAGACGACTTTGGCAGCGCTGGATGCCCTGCTGGCCGAATACGCACCAGCGGGATGATCCCAATTTGACAAAGCCACTTGTGATCGTGGCGCAAACCGGTGTATAATAGAAATAAAGGGGCGCAAAGCTCACGGCAGTTTTGTAATGATCGATTTATAAATCCAAACAGGAGGTAAGCGTATGGGTGGCATCCTCTTTCTGGTTCTTGTTGCTGGCCTTATCCTCTGGCTCTATCTGTCATCCCGGCAAAAAAAAGAGCGTCAGGGCCAGCAGCCTCAGGTTAAAGTTCTTTGTAAAGATGGCTATATTATCGGTTATTTTCAGGGCAACCGCTTGATTGGCCAGCGTTATGTAAACAATTCGCTGGCCTCAACCGGGGTTTTTGTCAACACCATCCAGGTCGGCCCCGGCAAAGAATATTATCCCAATGGCCTCCTTAAATACGAAGGCAACTTTGTCAATGGTCTGGCCTCGGGTCAGGGGAAACTCTACGAAGAAAATGGCAAGCTTAAATACATCGGGAGCTTTGCCAATGGCTATGCCTCCGGTCAGGGACGCATCTTTGACGCCAACGGCAGACTAAAATGCGAAGGCAATTTTTCCCGGCTGTCCACGAATCAGGAAAACATCAAGGATCCGTCAGTACCCACCGGCCATTGCAAAGAATATTACGATAATGGCCAGCTAAAGTATGAGGGCGAATTTTTAAGCGGTGTCTGGCATGGGGAAGGGCGTTCCTATGATCGCAGCGGCCGACTGGTGCATAAAGGTAAATTTCGCAACGGTAAAGCAGTTGGCTGACAATTGATCGGCAGGTGTCGGCTTATTTAGTTGATGTCAATCGTTTTCACTTGTTAATTGGTCAGGATGATGCTATCATTGAGACAAGAGGTTTTAAAAATTCGGGTATCAGATGACTGACCTGACACCGTTTAAGGGGGAGCGCAGATGTTTATTGCCAGACAACCGATTTTTAACGTGGATCTGGACGTTTATGGATATGAACTGTTGTTTCGGCTCAACAGCCAGTCCAGTCAGTTTGGTGGAATTTCTTCGCAGGGAGCCACCGCAGCGGTGCTCACCGGACTCTATGAAGCGGGAATCGAAAACATCATTGAGGATAAGCGGGCCTTTATTAATTTTGACGAAATTTTCATCCATTCCGATGCCCTGGAATTAATTAAACCGGATCAGATGGTGGTGGAAATGCTGGAAAAAATAAAAATTGATGACAGCCTAATCGAACGGATCCGATCAATCAGGGAAAAGGGCTACCGGATTGCCCTGGATGATTTTGAAGAAGCCTTCCAAAGCTACCCGCTGAGTCCCCTGGCCGACATTATCAAGTATGATCTGATGGCTACTCCTCTGGCAACGGTTGCCAGCGATGCCGCCGCTGCGCTGGCTCAGGGCAAGGTCTTACTAGCCGAAAAGGTCGAAACCCGGGATGAATTTTTACAGGCCTGTGATATGGGCTTTACCCTCTTTCAGGGTTATTTTTTCAGCAAACCTGTGATTGCCAGTCAGTCGGTTAATAAATCGCCGACCAAGTTTCAGTATTTCAGATTGATTGAGGAACTTAAAAAAGAAGACCCTTCCTATGATGCCCTGGCTGAGCTGATTCAACAGGATGTCACCCTAGCCTATCGGGTCATGCGGATGGCCAGTGTCCGATCCAATCACGATCTGGTCAGTTCGATCCGCTATGCACTGACCTACATGGGCCTTAACGAAATTGAGCGCTGGTTCAATATTCTGATGCTTCAGGATCTGGGCCAGGAAAAACCCGCAGAGTTGATGAAAATCGCGCTGATTCGGAGCCGTTTTGCCCAAACCCTGGCGAAGCGGGCGCTGATGACCTACAACGCCCAGCATGGGGCGGCAATGATGGGGTTGTTTAGCGTCCTCGATGGGATTCTCGACCAGACCATGGATGAAGCACTGGCGGGCATTGCCTTGCCACCGGCCATTCCCGACGCACTGATAAAGGGTGAGGGGGTGCTGTACCCGATTTACCAACTGATGCTGGCCTATGAAAAAGGTGACTGGGCAACCACCCTGAAACGATCGCAGGAGCTAAAAATCGAGGAGTACATTTTGTATCACGATTACCGGGAAGCGATTGCCTGGGCCAATGAAATCATTTTAAACATCGCCTGAAAAATCTTAAGTAGATAACCGATTCAATAAAACATGGCCAGCTGCAGTTGCGCCATTTTTTTGTTGCAATAATTGGCAGCAGATAGAAAACATGTGCAAAAAAATAACAGCCTGGGGGTGTGAAAATTCTTGTTTTTGATGAAACATAGTGTTACAATAAACATATTGAACAGGAACGGACATTTATAATTTTACACCAGTATAAAGAGACCCAGGAGGCCATATGTTTATTGCCAGACAACCGATTTTCAACGCTCAGCTGGACGTGTACGGGTATGAGCTTTTATTTCGGCTTCACAACCACTCGACGCATTTTGGCGGCATGTCGTCCCAGGGGGCAACAGCCATGGTCATCACCGGTCTGTTTGAATCGGGACTGGAAAACCTCGTTGAAGATAAGTTTGCCTTTATTAACTTTGATGAAATATTTATTCATTCCGAAGCTGTGGAGCTGATTGACCCCGAGCGGATGATTGTGGAAATGCTGGAAAACATTGAAGTCAGCCGCAATCTGGTTGAGCGGCTTACGGCTATCAAAGACAAAGGCTACAGCATCGCTCTGGATGATTTTGCCCAGACTTATCAGACCTACCCCCTGACGCCATTGGCGGATATTATCAAGTATGACCTGATGGTCACGCCGCTTGATACCATTACCGATGATGTTCTGGCGGGTCTGGCTCAGGGGAAAACACTGTTGGCTGAAAAGGTGGAGACCCGGGATGAATTTCTAAAAGCGAAGGATTTGGGGTTTACCCTCTTTCAGGGCTTTTTTTTCAGCAAACCGCACATTGCCGGCCGTACCTTCCGGGCCACCCCCTCGCAACTGCAGTATCTGCAGCTGATGACTGAAATAAATGCGGATGAACCCTCCTTTGATCGATTGGCCCAGTTGATCGAACAGGATGTGACCCTGACCTATCGGTTGCTCCGACTGGCCAGTTTTCGGGCTGGCAGTGAATCGATTTGCTCCATCAAGTTTGCCCTAAGCTATATTGGCCTGCGTGAATTTGAACGCTGGATCAGTATTTTAATGATTCATGAAGTCAGTAAAGATAAACCCACCGAACTGATCAAACTATCGCTGATTCGTACCCGCTTTGCCGAGTCACTGGCGAAACGCTCGGGAATGCATGAATGGGAACATGATGCCGCTCTGATGGGACTGTTTAGCGTTTTGGATGCGATTCTTGATCAACCAATGGATGTGGTCTTGGCGGGGATCGCCTTGCCGCAAGCGATTTTAGAGGCCCTGATCAACCAGCAGGGCGTTCTTTTTCCGATTCAGGCCTTGATGGTGGCCTATGAAAAGGGCGAATGGTGTCTGGTCGAAGAATTGGCTCAATTCTTAAAAATAGAGGATTACCACATTTATCACGACTACCGGGAAGCGATTGCCTGGGCGAGTCGCATTGTTTGCAATATTGCCTAGATAAGTGAATTACATAAAAATAAATAAAAAAGAGTACTCACCCGATATGTGGTGTGAGTACTCTTTTTTTATGATCGGTCGCAACCCGATCGTTTAACCATTTTGGATCCGACAAGATTTATAAAAGGGCAAAATATTCTGGCACACAAAATGCCACATCTTGCAATTGGCTCCAACACGGCTATAATAAGAGTGAGAGAGACAAAAAATACAGAAACTGGAGTAGCCGATGACACGTTTTAGTAAAAAAATCGAAGAATTAATTGACGAAAGTGGCGAAACCGTACAATCCCTGGCGGAGATGGGGAAAATCAATCGCACCACGTTGCAGCGGATAAAATCTGGTGAGCGGCTGCCTACTCCTAAAGTTTTTGAATGCTTATGTAAAGCGTTGCGTCTGTCAACGACTGAAATCGAAGAATTGCAGGCCTTGCAAGAAATTACCCAGGTCGGCGAACGGTGTTACTATAATCGTCAAAAAATTGTGGAGCTGATGGCCGTCATCTTTGAACTCACCAGCTATCACATTCCTTTTTCAAAAGAATTAAAAGCTCCGGATTGCGCATTAGTCGGCTCCGGGGAACAAGCAAAAATTCAGATTGTGACTGGATTAGAAGCCGTCCAGAGCGTTATCGAAAACAGCATCGATCGGGAGCTTTTCTGCCAGGAGGAGCCGCATCTGAAACTTTCGATTCCCAGTCATTTTGAACGGGTTTATGCGCATATATTTCAGCAAATGCTGGGAAATGCAAAATACCTGGTTTTGCAGGATGTTCAGTGTTTTCCGGAAGTCAGTGACGAAAGCCTTGCTGATCCGGGCCTTGGTACCCTTAAAACTCTGATAGGTCTGTCGTTGCTTGATAATATTACTTATCACTCCCACTATTATTATCAGGCAGTTGGGAAGAGTCAGGAAATCAATGTGCTGTTTCCCTATTTTATGCTCACATCGGAGGAAGTCATTGTGATTTCCCGGGATTTTTGTCGGGCCATCCGCTATCGCGATTCAGAGCTTTATGATCTCTACCAGAAGGGTTTTGTTACCATCCTTTTGCAGTCCGAGCCCTTTATTGAAGAAAGTCGGGATCTTTTTGCCATCTACTCCTTGGATACGACCTATCGGATCCGTCAGGTTATTGAACCGCTGCCCTGCTTTGCCTACTACGCCACCCACGAGATGGTAGCCGACAAGGTTCGCCGGGAATTGCCCTTCTATGATGATCTGGTATCGGCCACCAATCGCTTTTACGATTATTTTAAAGCGGAAAACCGTGCCATGATCAATGTCTTTTCATTAAACAATCTGGAAACCTTTATGGATACGGGCAATATGTATTTTCCGGAGGAAGTGTGTCATCCCTTTACGCCAGCCGAACGCCTGATGCTGACCAAACAGGTGCGCCAGGATATTGCCGCTGATGCCCGCAAAACCTACGCCTTCGATGAAAAAAAGATTGTCCTTAATTCAGCAGTTGAATTTGTAAATGAAGCAACTCTGGTGCATCTGATCCTGCATTATCAAAAAGCCGATCAGCAGATTTTTAAGACGATTAAATTAAAAGAAGCAAAAATTGTGGCCGCCTTTGACGATTTTTTCTCAAGTCTGCCGGGCAGTCCCTATGTGTTACCCAAAGAAGACACCCTGGCTGCCATGGATCAGCTGATCTTGCGCTATGAAGCCCAGGCATAGTGTTATAAAAAGCACCCGCAAAATTGCGAGTGCTTTTTTAAGTGCCAGTAAGCAATAAAGATCTAGGAAATCGCCCGCATGATGATAAAGGTCGAATAACCGACATAGCCCAGCATCATGACGGCCCCTTCCCAGCGGCTGATTTTCTTGGAGGTGTACATCATCGGAACGACGATAATCATGGCCGCCAGCAAAATCCACAGATCGGCATAGTTTTCGGTGGCGATTTCAATTGGGAAGATAACCCCGGAAACCCCCATAACAAAGAGGACATTAAAGATATTAGAACCGACAATATTACCAACAGCAATATCGTTTTCGCCCTTCTTAGCTGCTACTACTGAGGTGATCAGCTCCGGCAGGGAGGTGCCGATGGCAACGATGGTTAAACCAATCACGGTTTCAGACATGCCCAGGATGGTGGCAATTTCGATGGCCGCATTAACCACCAGATCGGCGCCAAAAACCACGGCGACCAGACCGCCGATGGTAAAGAGAATACTCTTGGGAACTGGCAGCACAAGTATTTCGCCCTCAGATTCTTCTTTGCCCAGGATGGCAATTTCCACCATCGAATACAGATAGATGGCAAAAAAGAGCAGTAGAATCCAGCCCTCCGAACGGGAAACCACGCTGATCGGGTCACCGTTGATCAGCCCGTCCATCACCATCAGCATTAAGGCAACGGTGGTCAGGATGGCAAAAGGCATCTCTTTAAAAATCGTTTTTGATTTGATGCTGATGGGGGAAATAAAGGCTGAGATACCCAGAATAAAGAGGATGTTGACAATATTGGAACCCACCACATTCCCAAAAACAATCCCATTGGCCTGATTCAGGGATCCGGACACACTGACTGCCAGTTCCGGGGCGCTGGTGCCAAAAGCCACCAGGGTCAAACCGATGACCATACTGGGGATGTTAAAGCGCTTGGCAATGGAAGACGAACCCTCCACAAAAAAATCGGCACCCTTAACTAATAATACGAGGCCGATGATTAAAAAAATAATACTCACAAGAAATCCTCCCTCTAAAAATTACAGATTGCAGAACTGACTATCAAGTTGTCTGCAACAAGGCAGAAATGAACGAAAATAAAGCTCCATTTATGACCCTTATAACAATAACAGCAGATTTGCATCAGGTCAATTTTATTTTACAGAAATTTGTAAAAAATTTACCCGAAACCGTTTAAATCGTAAAAATAAGGCTATACAATGTAACAGAGTGTCATGGTGCTGTAAAATTGATTAAAACGGAGATCCCGGTGCAATCCCAAGTATTCTTTAGCAAAGGGTGCACCTAAACGAAAAAGGAGTGTAGAAATGCAGGTACAACCCTATATTAGTTTTAATGGAAATTGTCAGGAAGCTGTGGAATTCTATGCCGACGTTTTTGGCACTGATCAGGCTGAAATTATATTATTTGATGAAACCCTGCCTGAACCGGGCAATCCTGATCCGGTAGAAAAAGTGACTATTCGTGCGGATCTTGAGACCGATGAACTACGGGTGTCGCTCTCGGATATACCCTCAAAATCACCTGACAATCAAAAAGAAAAGATGACCCTGGTCATTTTCAGTGACGACCTGGATGAGATCAAAGGCCTTTATTATAAATTAAAAGATGGTGGAACCGTCGAAACCGAACTGCAGGAAACCTTCTGGAGCAAGGTTTATGGTTCGCTGGTCGATAAATTTGGGGTAAATTGGCAGTTAAATTATGATGACGGCAGAATGCGTCAAGTGGTATAATGGTGGTAATCTTTGACTAACTTTTCACCATTTGATGAGCGCAACAATTTTTCCATCACGGTGAAAGGCACACGGTATCAATCGTACCGTGTGTTCTTTATGCCAGCGCCAGATAATTTCAGGTTTGACACCAGCCTAACCCGAGAGTATATCAGTGGCATGGTTTACACAAACGCAGTCAGAAGATCGATGCATAAGGGGGAACCATGGAAGTAAAAAAGATATTACCACTGAGTCTGGCCAGTCTCGATGAAGCCAACGTCTTTGTTTCGGAGCTCTTGCAAAAATACAAGTGCCCCAAAACCGATAACATGAAAGCGCAGCTTTTTGTGGAAGAAGCCATTGTTTACTGGAGTGAGCGGGCAAGCGATCAGGCGCATTTTGAGTTGTCGATTCAGAAGCGCTTTAAAACCATTAGCCTAACGCTGAATTACTGGGGTAATCCGGAAAATCCGCTGACCCTGCCGGAAACACCGGAGGGAGAAGCAGTTGACTACAATCGGATCGGACAGAATATCTTAATTGGACTGTCATCGGTAACCTATTCTTACGAAAAGGGCTGCAATAACGTTTCTTATACGCTAAAGCAAAAACCATTAAACCCGGCATTGACAACAGCCATCGCCCTGCTTGGTGCGATTCTGACCGGATTTTTCATCCAGATGATGGCGCCTGAGCTGGGCAAGCAAGTGGGTACCGGGATTCTTTCTCCGATTAGCAGTACATTTTTTGGTTTTCTCAACGCCATTGTAATACCGGTGCTGTTTTTTTCCGCCATCGGCAGTATTGTCAATATGGATAACCTGGCCCAAATGAAACGGATTTTCCGCCTGCTGCTGACCTGGTCGATGGCAGTAATTCTTCTGGCTTCAGCGGTTTCTTTGGGAATGGCTCAGATTTTTCTGCTGGGCAACACCGGGTCAGCCAGTCAGGCTGGTCAGGGGGATCTGTGGAACCAGATTGGGGAGATGGTCTTCGGGATTATTCCAGCCAATATTATTCAGCCATTTATCGATGGCAATACCCTGCAAATCATGTTTCTGGCCATTATTGGTGGCATTGTGATGTTGACCTTAAAGGGTCGCTTTCCGCAAATTACCCGGATTATTACCGAAGCCAATCTGATTTTTTCAACCATCCTGGACGCCGTCTGTGCCCTGATGCCGGTGGTGGTTTTTATCAGTATTTTGAATATGATGATTTCCGGGGAAGGGGCGGCGCTACTGGGAGCCGTTTGGCTGATTGTATTGTTGCTGATTGCTTTTCTGATTATTAATGTGTTCATGCTGTTGAGTGTAGCCGTTTATGAAAAAATAAGCCCTGTGACGTATTTAAAAACAGCAGCACCATTTCTGCTGATTGCCTTCTCAACCGCCAGTTCCAGCGCCACCTTTGTCAGTCATACCGCAACGGCAATTGGCAAGCAGAAAATCCGGGACTACGTCGTCAATTTTTCGATTCCGGTAGGGGTTTTGTTTAACAAGCAGGACGCCATTCCGATGCTGTTATTGACATCCTTGTTTATTGGTAATATTTATGGAATCGGCTTTTCATTGCCGGATACGATTCCGGTCGTGATTCTGTGTATGATTCTTTCGGTGGCGGTGCCACCTTCGCCGGGGATGGGGGCTTTTCTTTTCACCATCGTTTTCAACCTTCTGGGGATTCCTTTGGAAGGGCTGGCACTGGCCGTAACCATCGCCATCTTTCTGGACTATCCGGCCACCACCGGCAACGTTATGACAACCAATATCGGAATGATTCACACGGAACACCGGCTCCGTGCCAGCGAACTAAAAAAGCGCCCCTTGATCGGGCGCTCAAGTTAATTTTTAATGTTCAACCCAGTAGCGACAATTATTACATCATGTTGTACGCATCGGAGCGGACACGGCAACGCCTGTCCGATTCCGCAGCGAACAACAGATTAATAATTGGTCGGTACGGTAGTTTTCACCAACCTGGGCGTCTCTAGATAGGGCGCTTTTTTGATGGCTTAAGCCAGTCCGTCTTCCATCGCCAAGGAAACCGTTTCGGTTTTGCTGGCCCGTAGTTTACGGTAGGTGACGGTGTACATCGATACAGCCAGGATAATTGAGACAACATCGGCCAGCGGTTGGGCCCAGATGATCCCCTGCA